>ENA-UOTX01000001-UOTX01000001.1-compost-metagenome-genome-assembly--contig:-NODE-1-length-280645-cov-17.538857_pt1 | contig 280645 bp, 189 predicted proteins | sample MGYA00238143_ERZ746982 | MGnify/ENA primary metagenome ERZ746982 (study PRJEB28758, sample SAMN06268862) | compost metagenome | isolation source: single cell | place: USA: California, Emeryville, Joint... | reverse complement strand
TGAAGACATGGTTCCAACGGGAGATTATGAGCTTGAGCTTCATGTTGCAGATGTTGTCAAAGAAGGTACTGATATCACCCTGATTGGATGGGGAGCTCAAATGCGTGTCATTGCAGACGTAATTATAAATTCTGTTACAATGGCTCATATGCAAGGATAGGCTGCCGCTATGGCTGAAAAGGATGGCATCAGCTGTGAAATCATTGACCTCCAAACTATTTACCCTTATGATTTGGACACACTTTGCCAATCAGTGAATAAAACTGGAAGATGCATAATCAGTCATGAAGCACCAGTAAGAAATCAACATATGATTTTTATAGTGTTTACATTAAATGTACGCCTAGGTGACTTGTGGAGTAGGAGCTGAACTCGCTGCTGCGATCCAAGAAAAATGTTTCTTAAGACTGGTAACTCAAAGGATTCTTTGAACTAAAGGACCTGAAAATTTTTGAAAATAGGAAGCACCAATTCAAAGAATTTGCGGATATGATACTCCTTTCCCACTCGTCCATGAGCCAGTAAAATTTATTAATCTTTTTCAAAGAAACCTAATCTTCTAAATTTTCATCATAGATATATCTCCCTGACAAGTTCAAAATCTACGAAGGAATCAAAAAAGCTGTCAAATTTTAGAAGTTAGCTCTCTCAGAGATTCACAATTTTTAAGACTTCAGGCTCGGGTCTTCCTCTTGTTGACGTATTTAATTCTCCAGTCAGTTCTGATATTTCATAAAGATCTCTTGATTAAAAGCGGAAAAACGTAGCAAACCGGAATTTTTTCAAAAAAGAAAACATAGTTTAGAGTAGGAAGTTGACTGAAAAAGAAATCATGCATGAAACTCAGTATCTTTCATCGCAAAATGCAATAATTTCATGCCTCAACAGAGCATTTAAATGCTATTCTATACATGTGATGGTATTATTGAGACTTTCAGGAGATAGCAATACTAAAGAGACATCTGAGAGTGAAAAGGTAAAAATATAAGGAAAGATAGAAAGATAATGCAGCAGAGTATACCTTAATATTTTGAGAGTTTATCAGTTCTCCGTTTAACTTTGTTGTACTGATTGGTTAAAAGTGTATTCACAAGCTGTTGCAATGTAAAATTAGTCGTTCGACATGAGTTTTTTATATTTACTTCTTGTTCTCTACGCAGCCTGTCTTGCTCTATTTGATTTGCTCTCGCCAAAATTTGATTTTTATCGTAGTTACTTTTGCCTGTAAATTTGAATAAGAGGAAACATTGAAAGTGGTACCTTTTGGAATCGGGGAGGGACCAATCAGAGATAGTGGGGAATCATAATTATGTTCTCTTTAAGATTTATAAGGTCAAAAATCATCAAAGAACATGCTTACGGAAAGAAATAACCCTTGCTTGAGGCGTTTTGTCCGATCAGGAGGTCTTGACTTAGTTTTCTTCCCTTTTGATACTTCAACTTCGATTCCCCGATTGGGACCTCTGGGTTTTGCTTTGGTAAAGCATTTTTTGTGGTGTGAGGCATTCCAACGAGATTCCCTAGTTTTTTGTATTGAGGCGATCGAAAACTATGAGAATGGGCAGTAAGAGGGCAGCAATCAAAAGGGATAGTTTACTTTCCATACTGTTCCATTCTCTTCTTTTCGAGATCTTTGGCTTCTTCGCGCTTTTTACGATCTTTTTTCAAGTCATATTCAGCAAGGTAAATGTTGTCTTCATCATCATTTTCGTCAATAAGGTCATTCGGGTCGAAATGCTGATCCAAATCTTTGATATCATGGTAACTGTACTTTTGAAGTTTTTGGAGAGAAATTTTGTTCTTATCAGGTTGATTTAGGGCATTCAGAACCTTCTTATGTTGGATCGCTGAATACGAGGCTTTTCGAATGAATTATTATGAACAACTTTTTTTTTTTGAAATGCTAATCTATTACAGTCATGGACCAATGTCGGTTCTCTTCGTTTTATTCCTTGCAAATAGCTATCAGAAGCTGTCAGAGATTTATTGTGAGAGGTATATCCATGTAATCTATTCAAGCGTTCTGCTTCTCTTCTCATTTTTCGTCCTATTTGGTTGTAAGAGCAGAGATCTCTTAGTTGAGTCTTACTCTGAAGTTCCTCCATAATCTCTTCAGGATCTTTCCCTTCGGTCGTAGGCAACTTAAACTGATACCCGTGATATGAATTGGGAATCCTATAATCTTTCTTTTCTTTAGTATGAAAAGCCAATTGGCGGTCCTTCATTTTTTGTCGATACTGGCAAAGAAGTAATGTCAATCCATTGAACACCAATAAGCGTTTACAGAGCCATCAATCAGTCCCATATGCTCATAAAAGGTTGCTATCTTATCATCAGCAGTCCTATAATTCTTGTTGTTGTCATAATAATGTAGAGCAAGCTTTTCTATTGCACGCTAAATTCAAAAGGGACGATAAATTGGAACTGGATAGGAATCATACCTTGAAATCGGTGAATCCGAGCTCCTGATTATTCGCCGAACTCTTTTTAAACACCTCAGCAATTTTGATTTTGTCATTTTTATTTTTAAGGAGCTCAAAATCCTTCACAATAAATGCGAACTCACCAAGATTTAATATTTGCTGCTCCCTCTTGATACTGTCAAAAGTTGCATGAATACCATATCTGACATGCTGTTTTGCATAAAAATAATAAATCTCTTTAAGTGCCTTGATGCTCTTCTCAGAATTAAACGCCCTGAGAGAATGGTCTATTTCCTCACCTCCCGTTCTTTCGAATTCTGCAACACGCGCCTTTAATTCTTGAATTGTTGAATCCAATATTTTCTTCTCGAGTTCGTTTTTGCATTCAGATTGCATACTTTCATATTTAACAATTGTTGCTTTCAAGGTCTCGAGTACACCTCCTTCAGTGCTAGTTATGGCACCATTACTAACATTTCGCTTATCTTTAAATTCCCTTTCGCTGAGAATCAGGACGCTACGATCGGTGCTCAACCAATAATCAATGAGATCTAAGCAGTCTTTGTATCCAAACATAACTTCCTTGATATCAAAATCCGCTCCATCTAAATCAAAGGTCATGAATATATTATTATTGTTAACCACATTACTTAGACCTCTCCTGTTAATCAAATATGAGTTACAAAGTGAGGCCAAATCCTTTTCTTTTTCACAAGCAAAGAAATCTTCATTACTTCCAGCATGTTCTAATATAATGAGTCCTTCTGTGCCTTCGATATGGAATGATGATGCGAAAAAGCTGTATAAATCTTGGAAGGCAATAGTGTTGTCTTCGACAATCCTCTGCTTGAATTCTTCTTTCATATTCTCAGAGTTCAATTGTACGTACTCATCAAATTTCTTTTTGTTGGAGACGTAATCTAATATCAATATTCGTTAAAACCAGGAGAGGGAATATGATTCTGACTGGGAGGTGGAGTTTTTGGTTGCATTTCTCTTCTAGATGTCAATTTTTTTATTTCTTCTTGAGCATTGTCTTGATTTTCTTCGACTTCCTCATCTCCTTCTTGAGGTCCTTTCGAGTCTTCATATTCAAGCCAGAGTTTGAAAGTCTCATAAAACGACTTGAAAGGCATATTGCTAAATGGTGAAATTAGGTTTCTGAATAATGTTGATGATGTTACTGAAATTCGAGGTCTTCGGATAGTTTGCTATTTCCTTCTCTGAACCAATTTCTAGCGTTCTCTGTGTTGAAGGATAGCGTAGTAGCCCAATCTTTTAACACATTGGTGATGTTTTCATTTCCGAGAAGGCCTTGATCATTTGCTCTTCCCTTGAAATCTTGCTCAAGCTCATCTTGGAACTCGTCAATTTTAGTGAGCAATTTTCCATATTTTGTTCTTTGTGATATACCATTACAGGGAAATGGAAGATGAAGGAGGAATTACTTTTTTTCAGTCATCTGTCAAGTTTCACTGTTTATGAGTTGATGTGCTTTGTAATTTTATTTATCTGGTTTTTATGGGAAAAAATTAAGGAAGGTTTTAACTTGTCAAAACTTGTTGATTGAAAAAATGGAAAAGCAACTACTTTTATTGTTAAGACTCACTAATGGGAGAGAATGAGAGAGAGAGAAATCGACCCTGCGAAACAATTATTTTCAGAATTTATTGAAAATAATAAAAAGATGCACTCAATCGACTTTGATATTTCGTGACTGTATATGTGGGGGGACAATTTCAAAAATCCAATTAATTGATGTGTTGCTATTCCAATGACTGACATAAGTTAATTGCTTTTAATTTTCAATGAAAAGAGTGCACACTGGCAAGGGGTAGTCAGTTTCGAATTATATCGCTCAAAGATAAAAAGATTTTCTTTGAGTTTCTGGAGAACAATTCTGCGATGAAGGACTTTCTCCGTACGATTTCAGAAACTATTTCCCCATAGCATTCGTTGACAGCATTCCCAATTTGTTCCTATCATCCATTGCTACGTCAAGCTCTGAACCAAGGTCTTGATAAAAAATTCAATTTTCATTAAACCTTTAAAATATTGCAAAAATTTAGGAAAAATTTTAGGTCAGTATTCCCGATTCGGAAACTATATACCCACCCTCATTAGGTTAATTCAAATGTGTAGAGAGTGGTTTTTTTATTTATTCTTAATGCTATTAGGTGTTATAAATAGATTTCTTTTTTTTTCCGAATTTAAGTTCGAACCTCGAGTGAATGATGATAGAGGTAGCACTTTACCTCGAATAGGCTCACTCTTAACCTTTTAGGTTAATGAACGAAGCAATAACGGACTTGAGATGAGCCAAAGTAACTCACAATCCATGGTACGAGCCTTGTTTTTCCCTGATATTATTAACATCTTTTCAATAGAGTCAAATTTTTGACATAAAATCATCTCCTAAGCCGACGAAAAAGCATTTTATCAATGTAACCATTAACTTTCAAATATTGTTTTACATCGTGTCTCCTGAGCTTTGTGGTTCTGAGAAGATTTTCTCTCTTTGAGGATATTTGAATTCTAAGCTTATTTTATCTAGAAAGAGACAGCTTCGAGGCAGGAAATTTCAACGGAGGTAAGTTGTGATAGTGCACAAAAGAATCTAACGGATGAGAGGAAGTCTAAAGAGAAAAAAATGCAAGCTCATCAAACTCATTTTGATTCATGCAGCCCATCAAACAGAAATTTTAATAATAAGCAAGAACACAAGAAGAAATTTTTGCTGATCATACAGAAACTGAAAAACACCGCCAGCATTCAACCATTTTTATCCCTTCCTGAGAATGAACCAAAATCTGAGTTTTTTTGTAAAATAAACGAATCGATGGATATTTCGGCAGTCGAGAATAAAATAAAAGCAGGAAGTTACATCTCTGCATTAGAATTTGCTACCGATGTCCGGAAAATCTGGAACAATGTTCTTCTTGTGGCCGAGGAGAATTCTGATACTTTTCTAAAGGCAAAGGAATTGAGCGCTTATTTTGAGACCTTATTCAAGGAAGTGGAAAACGAAATGCTCACACTGAACGATTATGATCTTCAACCTGAACATAAAGGTCTCTTAAAAGAAAAAAGAGCTCTCAACCCACCAACAAATATGTCTAAATCGATTACAAATATCCAGAAATCTTCAATAGAGAATTCAAAAATGGGCATACCTTATTCTGAGAGGGTTCAACTTGGTCAGATGATCCGAAGACTGCCAACTGAATTCCAAGAGGAAGTTTTCCAGATTGTGTCTGACGGACCTTCTGAGGCTTCTAACAACTCGGAACATCTCGAATTTGATATAACCACTCTCCCTACGGGGAAAATTCGAGAACTAAAACAATATATTGACTCAAAGCTTGAGAGTGTAAATAGGGTTGAATCTGATGCTAATGCAGATGAAGAAATTCAAACTAAAATTAACTTACATGATACTAACCCAAAACCTACTCAAGGGCAGGAAGTAATTAGCCCCTTTTATTTTGGCTTTGGAATTAACTTTTTATCTATCGCTATCAGCGAGCGGATCCTACGGAAAGAGCAAATGCAAGTTCCTTACCGCAAAAGCCGAGCCAAAATTCCCTGACGATGGATAAGATTGCGAGTGTTCCTGAGAAGAAGAATGATAATTTAAGTGACAGTGATTCTTCGTTCATTTCAGGTAAATTCATTATTCTCAAGCTCAGCTTATCTGTAGCAGATTCTGATGACAGTGATTCAGAGGATGAAAGAAGGAAGAAGCCATTGCAGAAGGACAACCAGCTAATGAATACTCATGAGATTGCGAGTTTCCAAGCTGGTAGTAAACATTCTATCGCAGAGATTAAATTTATTTTAGGAGAGTACGGCTCTATGGTCGGCTCATACGTTTTGAATGACAAACGCCGATAAGCAGGTAGAAGGCGTTATTTGAAGCTTCCGCAAGCAAAGTTCCTGGCTACCTTATTCACTACATTCCCCACAATAGAATGACGCTAAAGCTAGTCGTTGTTCACCCTGCAAGAGGGGAAGAGGAGAGAGAGCGAGAAAAAAAAAACCCATTTTAAATTCGTATGTAAATCATTAATGCTGAGTTGCTGCAACAGCCATTTAGCTCATATGTGTTAATTTTATAACAGAGCACTATCTGAAAAACTGCATTTAGATTACAGTTTTTGCTCGATATTTATAAATTCTGCTAAACTAAAATTTTATTTTCAAACAGTCGAAGGGTACAAAAATACCCATATCCGATTGAAAGAGGTAGAATGTGAGGAATATCTATCGTCTCTACGGCTACATCTAAACGAATATGATAATATTTGAGGGAAGATTTTTATGAATGCCAGTATAACATAACATTACTGTGATTAATTTTAGGAAAGTGATATTTCAAAAAAATAAAAAACTGACAGCAGTAATGTGTAGATTTTGAACTATAGAAGTATAAGCAACTAACTACACATCTCTTTCGATCTGCAATAATTTTTATATTTTTTTATTTTTTTCAATTAACAAAGAGGAACTCACTTCATTCTCATTGTTTGTTCAAAAAAAGAAAAGAAATCCAGTAGTATTCGAATGTTCATGGGGCATTTATACCTTCACTAAAGGCTGTGCAAGAGCTTTGCGCTCCTATCTAATTTGCATTCTAAAGAAGACAGATTGATATATATATCACCATGACAAATAAACATAAACTATAATGTTTTGAGAGGTTGACATTTTGAACGTCTCAATTTAAATGAATTCGGCAACGTTCATTGGCATTTCGTCGATTTGTGTGGAATAATATTGCTCGATGTCTCGAAGGACCCTAACGTCTTCGTTGCGCACGAAGTTGATAGCAACACCTTTCCTTCCGAAACGACCTGATCTACCAATTCTGTGAATATACAGTTCTCTGTTGTTTGGCAAATCATAGTTTATGACCAAAGACACTTGTTGGACATCCAGACCTCTTCCCCAAATGTCAGTGGCTATCAAGACTCTGCTGTTACCCAATCTAAATTCACTCATAATTTGGTCTCTTTCTTTCTGGGCCATGTCTCCGTGCATGCTCACCACAGTGAAGTTAGCATCTCGCATTTTTTGGGTAAGCCATTCAACTTTCTTTCTTGTGTTGCAAAAGATAACCGCTTGGGTGATGGTTAATGTGTCGTACAAATCGCAGAGGGTATCAAACTTCCACTCTTCTCTCTCAACAGCAACGAAGAACTGCTTGATACCTTCCAGAGTCAGCTCATCTCTTTTAACCAAAATTTTAATGGGATCATTCATAAACTTTGTTGTCATTTCGAGAATTTCTTGAGGAAGTGTCGCTGAGACCACAACGCATTGAGTGGCATAAGGGAGATATCGATAAATGTCATAGACTTGCTCCTTGAAACCCATATTAAGCATCTCGTCGGCTTCATCCAGAATAAGCATTTTGACACTTCTGGTTCTAAGGTGACGACGTTGAATCATGTCAAAAACTCTTCCTGGGGTTCCTGAAACAATATGGACACCATGCTCAAGTCTTCTTTGATCTTCACTCATGTTTTTGCCTCCCACACAACAATGAACCTATTAGAATTAAGTAATTAGACGAAGAAATACCATGAATTTCATACCTGGACATTCAAATACTCTCCTAGTGCCATTGCGACCTTCTGACTCTGTTCAGCCAACTCACGAGTTGGTGATAAAATGAGGACTTGCGGTTCACGGACAGATAAATCAATTGCTTCAAGTGCTCCACAGCAGAAAACCGCAGTTTTACCAGTTCCTGACTGACTTTGAACGATAACGTCTCTTCCTTTGACGATTGGGATGATTGCTCTTTGTTGCACAGCAGAAGGTTTCGCAAAACCGTACCCGAAAATACCTAAGAACATAATGCGGTTAATTAGGAATATTGAATTTGCAATCCTTACCCCTCAGCAATTCTTCTTTAAGCCCCATGGTTTCGAAGGTAGGGTAGACTTCAACGTCTTCAGATGTCTCAAAAATCATCTGGGCGTCTTCTTTGAGGTTGGAAACTTTAGTAGCAGCTTCTACCATTTAAATTTCGTAGTGTTAATTTGATTATTCAAAATTCCTACTATAAGCCTATTTATCAGAAGAATTTCAGTCGCTAAGTAATTCTACTTCTGATTTAGGAGAGAAAAATAAAGTTATTATAATACTTTCTGGAGCGTTTCGTGTGAATTCTGAGTTTTGATGAGATTATCTGATTGCTGAACATCAGAAATAACCAATTTAGAGAAGTTTTGGATCAACAACGGTATCAGCAAACACACTTAGAGGTCAGAAGCAACTATTGAGCCAAGAGTGCGTTCGATAATCGTAAATTCGACTTGGATATTCTCTTATAATAGATTCATCAGGTTTCTTGCTTGGGGTTGTATTACACACTCTGACCACAATGTTAACCATGAGCCAAATTGCAGAAGCAAATGAAGTAGAACAGCACTACTGTTCTGTAGACAAACTCACACCTTGCATTTGAACGTTAGCAGTCGCAAAATGAAATGAGAAAAAAATATTTTGGATGAGAGGAATGTGCTGAAAATTCGATGCTTTTCTGGAAAATAAGAAGATTATAATCTTTAAAACTGGACAGATTTCGATTTCTTTGATCAAACCATAATTTTTCTGATCTTTAAAGAGAGTCATAAAACCTGAAAAATAAACAAAAAATTAACTACATATATCTCAAGTTCACTTTCTTTTTGATAGTTTGAAGCTAATGACATATTTTTTGTGCGGGGTTCACTCTAGCATTAGAATCTAATGAATGTATTGATTTCCAAAATATTGTTGCTAGAACTTCTTATTCTCTATAGAGAAGGATGGTATCATAATATTGATTTTGGCAGGGCAATCAACTTATTGTACTTTCATTTCATCTTGGATCTTCCCTGCTAGGAAGCAAAACAATTTTTTTTTCGTGTTAGCATTAAACTGTCACAAGAACGACAACAAAATAAAATTCAAAATAGTTGGATTTATATTTCTCAAATATCGATGGAAGAAAGCAAAATCTCAATTACTACTGAAAAAAATCTTCCATTAGAGGTGAGGAAGGTTGGCGAGATTGGCAAAGAAACTGAATACAAAGTGAAAACAGCTGATGACATAGACTCTAGAAGGGAAAAACTAGCTGTTCTTAGAATAAACAACGAGAAGAAGCTGATTCAACATGCACTGAATATCGGAGTCCTCGATAAAAATGAAGTTGAAATAAAATTTATCGATCAATTTGAATGGCGAGTTGGAATAAGGGGGAGAAAAGGTACCATTTGGGAAGGAGGACTTTATTGCTCGTCGATGAAATTTCCTAAAGATTACCCTGACTCACCACCTTTAGTAGTTTTTGATTCTGATTTTCAGCATATTCACATCAATCCAAGAGGAGAAATTAGTCTGGATTTTATTCGATGCAAAGCCACAGACCCTACGTCCAAACTGATCGCTGAGTTAATACGTCTTATTCATGAAAAACCTAGCATCGAATCTCCAGCTAACGTGGAGCTAAACCAAATATATATGAATGATCAAGAAGAATACGAAAAGAAAATAAGAGCAAACGCCGAGAGGTTAAAGAATAAAAAGTTGGTAAACCTGTTTTAAATATCAAAATCAAGGGGCTCTGACTCAAACTGCATCGAATGGTAGTCTTAATTAGTAAATCTTTCTCTGTACGCAAGATAAAGGTGTTAGTCTGTAATCATTAAATTCTTAGATTGTCTGACTCAAAGCTCTCTTTCATGTTTATTTGATCGTCACCGGAAAATATATAACGTTATAAAGGAATTTTGTGTATTGACGGAGAACATTTTCTTTCATAACACCAAGTCATCAAGGAAATTTTTGTATGGTTGTGATTTTCTGGTTTTCAACTCAAAATTTATAGCAAAAAAATCCTACTCGCATAATAGGTTTTTTTTCTAATTTTTTTATGCCAAGAAAAACGCTCTCGATTACAATACCGGCATTTCATCGAAGTAGTAACCTTGCTCTTGCATTGAGTCGAGGCTATCATTCCCATTCCTAGCAGTCTCAAAACCGTTAATTAACTTGCATGTGTTTAACTTTTCATGCAGGGAGTCGATTAACCAATTACTCCACAATAATTAAGATAGTTGAATCTCCTCAGCCTTTTGAAGAAAATGCATCAACTCGATGGTAATCTTTGTTGTGTATGAAAAAGACTTGAGTGAGAGGTTAAACAAACTCAAGATAATATAGAATATAACCAGCTTTAATTTATAAATAAGAAGAAGATGAAGAAAGATTAGCGTGCACTCTCAGCTCTTTCTAACGGTTGCCACAAAATATTGATGGGAGAATGAACTGTTTTCCACTTAATTAAATTTTCAAGCAGTAACTTGATTATCAATTTGTGATACTCGAAGAGCCTGCTTTCTTGTACACATCGCCATAGAACTTTCGTGAAGCCGGCCCTTCCTGATTCAGTAATAAGATATCAGCTATTCTCATTCAATCTACTTCCTCTATTTACTTCAAAGCAAAAGCACTCTCCTAAAATCAAGCTATCCTTGCTTTATATCAATCATCTCGAAATATCAATCGAAGTTTAATTTCTGAATTAATAAAGGCAAATAAAAAATATGCAAGCTGAAGAGGATTTCCTTCAATCTATTTTATTGTGCGAGTTCAACGACATTCAGGGACCGAAAATTGTATACCAATGCCCGAAGCCGTACTCTGAATGAAATCTTTGGAGCTAATTCTTGTATTATAGGATGACCAACACAGATTTTTTTCAATTTTCTGATTTCCTCGTTCCCATTCCTGACCTTTGTGGGAAAATTGTGAAGCTGTAAGTTTTTTTTGCGAAATAATTTTCCCAATACATGATAAAAAATGATGCTTTAGTGAGTATGGAACCTCAAGCCACATCATCTGTCTTTCTGTTGAAATCAAGCACGAAAGATATCGAAGAAAGAAACATGAATTTAGCATCTCGTTAATCGTCTCGCAATCAATCTATGAGAAATATTCGCTTGTGATTCCTGAGCTGGTTCGAAAGATCGCTTACTTCTTTGTTGAATTGGAAGTAAATGAATAATCATTCAACCTTATCATTCATATTGCTATAATCAGATGGACTATCAAACCGTTTACAAAGGGAATCATTCGACGATAAAATCCATTCTTGATCAAATTTATAAAGATCTTAATACACACAGGGAATGCTTCATCAAGGTGGTCACCAACAATTTTCTGTTCCTTGTTGTCCTGGATAAAGACAGATATCTTCCTTCACCAGAAGAAATCAAAGAATATGAAGTACCGCTTCCCCTTGCCGATCTTCGAGAAATGGAAGGTGTTTTGAAAGACTCAGATCAATCTTGGAGCAAACTAATCTCGCTGATAAATGGAGTTAACCCGGTCAAGAAAATAGAGATCGAGTCGAAAATTGAGCGCAAAAAACTTGTAGTCCTGTTGCAAAGCCTGCTCTATCATAATTTGATTAAAATGGTCGACATCTTTCAATTCAGCAACATATATACTACCACACACGCCATCAAGGATTTCATAGGAAACATTGTCCAACAAAATCAGGGAGTTGAGTATTGCGTAAAACCGGACCAGATTGAAAACTTCGACAGAGTAGAACTTCTTACTCTCTATCTTGGCTTTAGCAAAAAGGTTTGCTTAAAGGACTTTATTGCAGAGAATTACAACAAAGTGTCAAAGCTGAATTTTGCAAAATTTATTCAATATGGATTAATTCACAAATTTCTCCGACGAGTGCATGAATATCCGATAAAGGCACAGTGGGTCGAATACTTCAACAAAGAAAACATAAAAAAATACATAGCTGTAGGAGACGGAACAGATATCGATCGGGAAATTGCAAGTCTCAACAAGCTTATTAACGAAAAGCTTAACGGAACCTGCTGCTTGGATGAACTAGCAGTGTTTTTTGATAAGAGTCGCTTTGAACTAGAGAGTGAGTTTAAAAAACATCGTATATTTATATTGGAAAAATAGTTCTTCTCTGTTTCGACAAAGTAATTGTTCACAAAATCACTGCGCAGATGGAGTGTAATTTGAGGAAAAAAATTCTCAATTGTTTGTTTTGGCAGCAACATTTTCCCTATCTCTCATGGCGCATTGCATTTACTCGGTGAAATAATCTCTTCAGAATCAGATAATAGTGGCTACTTGAGCCATGTGTTTTTTTTTTTAATTTGATAGTTTGTAGAAGTTTGCATAGCTAAATATTGATCAAATTTAAAATGTTACAGAAAAGTTGAAAAGAAATGGCATATTTGCGTCATGTAGCTGAGTAAGGAGAGATTAAGGGATTATTGATTTTAAGCTGCCGACAGATATCGAAGATTGCTCTATTCAACTGTTCATTTTTTCTGCTCACATTACGTTCGTGTTCAGAGACCAAACTTACCAATTCTTGTTTCTGTTGTTCGAATCCATTATCAAGTTGAGAAAGCTTTGTTACATAATAAACAATTTGATATAAGTCATTTGCAGTTACCTTCCTCAATAATGCTTTATTTTCTGTATTGATATTTTCTAATGCTTTTTCAAAGTCTGACACAATCTCACTTGTCCCTTTTTTGAAAATAGCAGAGATCTCATTTAGATTAAACTAAACTAATTAGCTATAATTTATTGAAAAATTCAACCTGGAGATCGCGCTGCATCGCTGAGAGTGCTTTCTCGTTTTCTTTAAATTTTTGTTGATTTGCCTGCTCACTTGCTTCCAGTTTTTGCAGAATTCTTGACGACAGAGCTTCCATTCTTTCAGTTTTCTCTAGGTCAAGTTTTAGCATATTTTCATTGTCTGCCTTGATAGTCTCTCGCGCTGTCTGAATCTGATTTTTCGTCTCATTAACATTAGTTTGTAACTCATGCGACAAAAATTTTATTTTTTCATCGAGTTCACAGAGCTTCTTCTGAGAGTCACTAATTGCAGAGTTGTGTAACTTGTTTTTAGTCAGTATTTCTGCCAGTGTTTGATGCATCTTCTCTGTATCAGCCGTTATGATCTCAATCTGATTCGTGTTCTGATTAAAAAGTATCTGAAGTTTCTCATAAGCAATCCTTTCCGTTGAAAATCACATGGATGAGATGAGTCTGGCTATGTGTTGTGCTTACTTATTTTCTTGCCTTACACTGTCAAAATTATTACTATTGTTTTGTTGATGTTCCTCAATCCTCTGCTCTAACGTTCTCAATCTTTCTTTAAGCTCTCTATCATGAGGAGGGCATGTACACTATTTAATAAAGTGGCAGGCTTACTGCTCAAGTGATATCCGAGCAAGTTTGTTTTCCTGGGTGTTGCTGTGTATTTGATAGATTTGTGTACTGAGCTCTTCAAATTTCTTATTGTTTATCGTGGCAGTGTCTTGCATCTCGCTAAATACGTCTGTTTTAATCTTATCAAGTTCTTCCATTAGCTAGAGAGCAAATTTGTATCGAACTTTCAAGGTTTTTGGAAATTACCACATCTGCAAGTGTGTTAAATGCTTTCCTGAGTGCTGTTATCTGCGCATTCAGCAATGAATAATTCTAAAGCAAAGTTCTCTGATTGTGGAACGAAATAATAATAATGGCTAACCTTCGAGTTTGATTTCTCAATGTGTTCATGTTCCAGTTGGATCTCACCGCGTAATTCCTGTCCGAGTCATATGTAACTGATATGATTAAGTAGCTCTAAGTACATTCACTGCTTCTGATAGCCGTACGACTCTTTCTTTCATCTTCGAAGGCGTTTGCTAGCACTCGTCAAACTTTTCAAAGTAGCAACGAAACATTACCTCAGATTTTTGAATGACTGAGAATGTTGATGAGTGAATACTTCTTTTCATGGTTTCTTATGAAGAACGTTTATTTATATCAACTAACAGCTCAAAATTCGAATTAAAAATTAATCTGATTTTCGAGGAAGAGATTTATTTAAAGGGGTTGCTCATTGTTCATTCTCTAATTCTAACTCGCAATAATTGTCAACTCTGAGGTGTGCTTGTGAGGAGAATAAAGTTAAAAAAAAGATTTAGGCGCTCTCTTAGTTATAACTTGACTCTGAGAACCAGTCACATGTAGACAATGCATTAGTTGTTAAGTAAGGAAATAAACAGCAATGGATCAATCCTCCGAAGAGGTTGAAGATATGACTGTAACAGATGCATTCTTCTTATAAGAAGAAACTGTAATCTAAAACTAAGACATTGTCACTCGATCGAACTAGTTTTATTGGTACTTGACTAAAATATTAATTTTCGATGAAACTGACTTTTCCCATTTTTGAAAGAAAGATAGGATAATATACGGTTACGAACACCCAAGAAAAATAAGACATGTGATTTGATTGGGTAATGAATTGAGTGCTTATCTACTTTATGTGCTCATATAAGTTAGAAGGTACTTTTCTATTAAAGAAATAACCAGCAAGCCGCCATTAATACTTTTAGATGTGATATGGAAAACATAAAGCCCCACATTTCTGAGAGGGCTCTAAAAACATTTTTTTTAAAATCTTATTGATTTTAGTTAGCAATTATAATTTTTATTTGTGAGCCTCTTGTATGATAAAGAAGGGTATCTTTGACATTGTGGACACTAATGGAGGTATTTTATTCATGTTGAATATTTCAAACTTTTCATAGGGACCAAATTATTCGATTACAACCAAGAAAAAAAGTTTCTCGTCTATGAAGCTGGTAAATTTATAACGAATATCCTTGGAATTCATTTGTAACTGGGCTATAGGATGCTATTTGATCCTGTGGGATTTAGAACTCGACAAAAAGATGATGATGCACCCTCATGAATCCGAAATTTCGTTTATCATGTTTTTTGGTGCAAACCAAGAGTTTCTCTTATCCCTTGATCGAGGCTTAAAACCAGCCATCTTCATTTCGCAATGGCATACGCTAACTCGACTTCATCAGATTTACCTCCCTCAAAACCGCAAAAACCAACCTGTTGTTAATTTTACCTGCGCATATTCGGTCACATTTAACTCTCTTATCATCGCTGAAAACTACAGCGATCGATATATTTTTTCAATCTGGGACTTCAAGCGTGAATCTCTGAACTTATTACTATCAAATGATGAGGAAGCTCTGACTCATTGTCGAAGAATCCATATATTTGAGCACAACTACTCGCTGTTCTTTAGCACAGTCGAGCAAAGATGCATTAAATATTGGAAACTTGAGAATAAACGGCTTACTCTTGCAAATCGTATTCATGTGAGAGAAGACATAATCGACACACAAATGAGTCCGTTGACAAACTTTTTGCTATTCTTGGGTGATTCTGGCAGGCTGTACATAATAAATAGCGAAGTAATATCAAATGGTTATGTATTGGAATAATTATTCTGGAACCAGGGTCAATACATCAGTTCAATGATTCACTCTCAGCTACAGTTCTCAGCTCTGAGTCTCGACGAAGATTATTTATTTATTGGAACTCTCCAAGGTCATCCCACTCTAGAATATTTTGAAAAACTGACTTAACTGATTTCCAGGAGAAATAGAGATCTATCAGATGAGTTCAATGAAATGCATAAAGAGTCTAACATACTTCCGTGATACTGTTCAAAATCATCGGCGGGTTCTGAGAACTCAAGAGTTGCAATCTCCAAATGGCAATGTAGGATCAAAAAATTTAACAACTATGCTGAACGACGGATATAAAGACCTTTCAGAAAAGCTGAGTGAAAACATTGCAAAGATAATAGTTGGGAGTAACAAGTTGAATTCTACAATCTTTTTAACATTAGTGACCTAGGAAATCATAATCTGGTAATTACATTGTACAAGGATAAGAGTCTCTTCTGTTACGATTATCAGAAAAATAAGATCATTTACGCTCAGGCGGGACACAGCAAAAAAGTAATTTTAGGATTGATGAATGAGAAAGTGACAAGAAATATAGATACAGGAAATTATCTGGAGCCCAAGCAGCAAAAAAACGTTTGTTTCCTGCAGTGATGATGGCCAGATTAGAATCTGGAATTTTATTGGAGATATATGGCAATCTACGCAACTCCAACCTCTTGATGAAAAATATAGTGAGTATGATAAATGACGATATGAAAGTTCCTGATATTTTATGGATTATCTAGGCTATCAATCTTGAAATTTCAAGGAGTGAAAAACGGGGATCAAAACAAGGATTTTAGTTTCCAAGAAAATGGAAAAAATTTGCATCAAATACCAGCTATGGATGTTGACTGGGTACTAGGAGAAATTTATATTGGAGACGTAAAGGGGAATATCATGATATTTGATCTCGAAACCGGAAAACTAAAATTCACGCACTCCATCGCCCGTTGCAAAATATGTCATATTGCAACCTCCATCAATTACATTGGCGTCACTCTGGCGACTGGTGAAACTCTGCTCTACGACAAAAATTCAAATTTCAGAAGCTCTATTAAGTTAGAGGAAGCTAGTGCAAATGCAGGATCTCAAACGAAGTTTCATAAGAGAGTGTGTCTCTTGGAAACTGATAAGGAGCGACTGATGAAGAAAGCATCAGAAGTTTCAAAAAACTCGTCTGTTATGATTCAGAGCAGAATCAGAGTTAGCACACAAGGATCTCTGGATAATACGCAAGCCAATATCACAAAGGACCTAAATTTTCTTAAATCCTCAACAATTAAAGTGATTTCGGTGCATAATATAAACACTCTAAGACTACACCAAATCAGTAAGAATCAAAGCAATCTCACAGGAATCTGTCTTGTGAAGTACATTCTTGAAGGTAGCAGATACTTCTGAATCTAAAGATAGCAAATTTTCTCTTGTTTAGGGAGGATTATGGAATTCCGCGTCCACCCATCAAATGAATATTTAATTGTTCTCACAAACAATGGGAAATTAAGTATTTTAAAGCTTGCTAATGGAGAGTTGAAAGGATCTCTTGAGGTCAGACGTCCTAGCACTCGTAATTCCGCTAATTACTTCAATTCCTTACTGTGCCACTCTAGACATGACTATCGATCCTTCAGGGCTCTATGCTTTTGTAGCATCCCCTTGTCCTATTCTTAAAGGTAAATTTAATTGGTTTCTGCTCAAATTAATTTCTGATAGATTCCTCGAAATCTTCATCTCCTCTCAAATCTGGTGGAAGAGATACCTTGACTTCCTTCTTGAAGGGAGAGAATACGAGATCATGTGCAATCGATGACAATAGCCCACTTGGAACCCAATTTAATCGAGGTCTCATCGTTTATTGTTTTGGAATATTTTTTCTAATATCATAATACAGATCAGAGTATTATCTCAGTTTATGAGATCGGCACTGGGGACTTTGTCGGAGACATCGGCAAAATTCCGACTGTCTCAACTCTCTCGATTGCTTATGATAGTAGTTACCTCGCCGTCGGGACCAAGAGAGGTATGAATATTTACTATTCTCGAGAAGAATCTAACAGGTGAGCAGGGACAATCACTATTCTGGCAATAGATCCAAACATACGCGAGAATATCTACGAAGTGTTGGATGGAATGAGAATGAATCCTTACTTTTGGGACGAATATCCTTTTTTGCTTGATGAGAACAAACAGTAATAGCCTCTATTAGCCAAGAATTAACACAACAATCAAATCAAATATTAGATCGAAAATAATTCCGACAGATGTAGATCAGAAAGATCCAAGTATCAAGAAGCATTTTCAAGCCCAGGACATCTCTAAAGAATTCTCACCAACTGCAATAAAGAGAAACGAATCGCACAAACAAGCCAGGTTTCAATCAGAGCAGAAATTCATGGAAGTAAGAGCCACACAACCTGAGGATTATTTACTTCCTCAAGATTATGCACCAAATCAATATAAGAATTCTAATCCAAAGTAAGTTCGATCAAATAAATGAAAGTAAGCTTTTTTAAAATGATTTTTTTAGGCAAACAGAGGTCGGAGTACAATCGGATGATATACTTACAGGAATGACTACTTATATCCCGTTTGATGGGGTAAAAACTGAAGATTTGATCCCGTTCCGAAGGGATTGGAGAGGAAATGAAGTGAATCCCACATCGTTCAAAAGTCAAATTCGAGCTACTCAGTCCGTTACTTTTGACCACTCAGCTAATCCATTGCAATTTCCAAAAATCGCAAGTACCAAAAATTCCTATGAAAAATATAAATCTCATAAAACTATTCTGCTATGTCCAGCTCAATCTCTTGTAGAAGAAGCCAAAGACAGCCATAATTTCATGGGCTATCAGGTCCGAAACGAAGAGAAGAATTTAAATCAGTCTCGATCGACTAACATTCAGCCAAAAATATATAAAGATGCTGGTCAGCAAGTATCACTTAGCAGAGACCTAGAAGATCAACAATTTCGAAATTCATACAAGGCAGACCCATCTCAAAGGATGTATAAATCAAATTTATTGGTCCGAAGCATTAGACCTGATCCTGATGATATTGATAATGATGACGCTGGTGACTATGATCCTCGTTTGAAGGATCGAATAAGAAAAGGAATTTATGACGATTTGGCCGAATTAGAATATGAGCAGCAATACGAAAGGGACATCTTCAGACATCAGCATCAAACCCACTCGATTATCCAAGCTGATCCTGAAGGTATTGATGACAGTCTTGAAAATTTCCCAGAGGCAGAAGATGGCCATCAATATGCCTCACGACAGAATGAGTATTATAGAGTTCCACAAGAAGCTTTCAGTAATAACAGGTCAAAAGGAATTCCACTCAGCCAATCCGATCTGAATGATGAAGGGTCGACTAGTGTTCTCGATCAACTCAGTGAATTTGAAAGAAGACTCAAACGAGACACATCTCTTCCTGATCGATCATGAAAGTCCGTCCATCCAGAAGTTTGAAGTCTTCAATATAAAGAGCATTTGTAGGAACAAAATTCCGAGTTTACCCAAGCTCTTTGAATGTCAAAATAATAGTAAAGCTTTATCTCAATCTATATCGACAATCCTCAAAATCTGGAAATCCTGAATCTCATTTTGAAACCTCATTCAAATTTTGGAGGGATTGGCTGGTTAAAAAACTTGTTTGAGCTTCTTCTATTTTTAACACCAACCAGAGGTTTCGTTGTGCCATTATAGAGCAGAAGATTTAGAATCTATTATTATGTATAAACTTAAAGCTATTTGATTTTGGTCTTCAAGATAGCTATCTGGTAAAGTCTCTTAGGTAAATGCCGAACAACTTATCTCACTTTTCAGAGAAAGCTCCACAGTAATAAGTGATTCTGGCCTTGCAGATTAACAATAATTGTGATAAATTTAAATTCTAGACTGAAAAAGATCGAGATTAAACTTTTGCGTGTGATTAAAGCATTATAAGAGTTACTGCCAGCGCTCACAAACCGTTTCACGATTTTTCTTTGAATGAACGAGCTGAGTGAAAAGAGCCTTGAGGGTAATCAATCTCTAACAGGAGGCAAAATGAACACTTCCAAAATAACCATCAAAAACGAATGAGTTTTCCGAAAATCACAAATATCTGATTTGCTGATCCCTGAAATATTCTTCTCTCTTGATAAGAGTTTTCGAAGGTTGTTAGAAGATTTTGATTTTAGAGACTCAGGGTTCCAAGAGATTTTAAGATAATATCTTCTCTTTCACAACAAAACTCAAAATTTCAGTTTAAGTAATCAAGATTTTGAAAGTCTTTCTCTTTCCATCTAAGGTTAATAGATTAAACAGGAAGGAATAAGATTTTAAATTATTCTACCAGTCTTTACAAATTCGACAGTTAATTTAACTATATACCTCTTTTAATTCCACCATCGCCCACCAGAGAGGACTTGAAGTAATATTTTATTTATTTCATCCTTTTGTTTCATAGATTATGTACGAATACAATTTTCTAAAGCTCAATAACCATCATTTAGACGCCAACCAATTCGCACTAAAAAATGAAAATTTCAAAAAGCAGCAAAAGCAAGCATGTGAGTAGCTTCAATTTCTCAAATAGACACCTACAATGCTATTCATTTAGATTAATATCTTTTAATTTAGGAATCCGAATTTATCTAAATGTCTAATCCAGCTTCAGCTTTTGCAAACACTCTTGGCAAACTCGACAAGCTCATTGCCGATTTGGAGATCAGAGTAGGAGCTCCTCATCGTCCGTCACCTTTCGAAGGATGCAAAATTTCAAAGAAAGACTCTAAAGCACAAGATAGTCCTGCTATTAAAGACCAAAAACCAAAGGCCGCTGGCACTGAGAGTAAAAAGGTTGAAAAAAAAGACGAACCAAAATCGAAGAAAGAGGAGCAAAAGGCTGATAAAAAAGCCGAGACAATTCCAACTAAAAAGGGCGAAGAACCAAAAGGCAAAGGTGAGGAGAAGCCAGGAGAGGCGCAAATTCCAAGTGAGGGGCTCCTCGAGGACTTTGCAAGGTTAGATATTCGGGTGGGCAATATAGTAGAGTGTTGGAAGCATCCAGATTCCGATAAATTATATTGCGAAAAGATCGATATTGGAGGTGGAGAGATTAGAGAGATAGGTTCAGGATTACAGAAATTTGTTGACCTTAGTGAGATGAAAGGACTCGTTCTGGTTTTAGCCAATTTGAAACCAAGAAAGCTTGGAGGTAAACTGCCGCTATCCTTCTTATATTGATATGCTTCGATAGGATTTCCTTCTCATGGTATGGTTATGTGTGCAAGCAATGCAGATCATACAAAAGTCGAAGTTCTCAGACCACCAGCTGGTAATAAATCATCCATGGACAGTTCAGACTTTAAATCAATCACCTGATGTTTGTTAAGGAGCGAAAGTTGGTGAGAGAATCACCTTGGAAGGATATGATAAAATAACTCAGGAAAAGGAGAAACCTTTAGATGATAAAAAGCACAAAACTATGGAGAAAACCTTCCCATATTTGAAAACAAACAGCTCTCTTGAGGCCACTTATAACAGTAAATTTTTGCTTAAAACATAGCAAGTAATAACTCATGATCAATCAGATAAACGACTGCTAACATCTGCCGGTTCAATCAAAGCAACTACCCTGAAGGATGCTCCAATTTCTTAATTCATAGGTTTCGTGCTTCTGGGGGTATAAAGAAATACAAAGTTATGCATGTTCAATCAAAGTGACTTTAGAAATACATTGAGATACGTATAGTTTCGTGAGCTGCTAAACCTAATTGAGACTATTTAAGAGTGTCCTCTGAATGAACAAATGAATAAAAAAAAGTAAAATTAAAAATGCCTAAATATTGAAGCATTTTTTCGTAGAGTATTTATGCAATGAAAAATTATCAGTTAGGTTGCTATGCACACAATAATTACCGTCCTCGGTTTTATTATTGCTTCTCAAAAAAATTGCGTCGCTGCAGTTTCATCAGTTCAATCGGATTTTATAAGTGAACATCACTTGTAAAACGCTGGTCATTCCACTGAAAACCCAGCTTTCTGATAAATACTCTTTCATAGATACAAACTGATTCTTCTCAAACTCCGCATATGTATTATTAAAAAATGCGGAAGTTCAAAGACAAAACCCACTCACAACTCGTTCCACTCTTGCAGCGGAGGTGAGACATTTTCGGAACTCAAAAGCTGAACATTCAAGAAAATAAACGTTCGTCGTATTATTAATGCATAGCTCACTCATTCTGTTAACAGACTTTATTTAAAAATCGTTAAAATAACAGCTGCCATTAACATCCGAAACATGCAAGGCTCTTTTGGTCTTGCTATATACTTTTCAGCACCATCATACAAACAAAGAAAAGCGCATATTGTATCAGCAACGAACTTTTTAAGTTTGATTAGTCGGATCTCATTGAAGCGCGAATAGAAATTTTTAATCTTATTATAGTTTTTGTGCGTTATTACAGCAGCAACAGAATAGTAAATGGTCTTTCGCTACTTATAATAGAAAGAATAAGACGATATAGCCCATTCCATATAAATTACTTTGGTGTTTAGTTGTAACAGCTTTACTCATCTAAAAAATATTCGAAACTAGTATTTTTAGAAGAAAGACATTCCCAGCTCCCATTGTTGCTTGGTAAAAGGGAGCTTTTAGTTTTCTCTTCAGACGCTTGAAAAAATATTCAGAAACATGATTACCGTATTGTTCATGTGTGGCTCATGTTGTTTATAAAAAACTGAATTGACTTGTTTTATTAGGAACGGATTTTTACTCATGGCTTAATAAAGCAATCGACGACGGAAATTATAAAATCATTCTCCAAGCTTGACCTGATGAGACTTCTCTACGTTACCTTACTGATTATGCTACTTATGGTCACTTGTAACTCTGCGAATAAAAGAAGTAGATATTTGAAAGTAGCTAAAACGGAGTCGGAATCTCCTTTGATAGCACTTGAATCAACAGCTACTACTACGACTTTGAGCTGCACGAGGATAACAGATTCCACAATGACAAAAATTTTGAAAGTTGCCCTTGATGGGGTTGCTTCGAGTGATTATTGCGCAGCCGAAAAACAGTTGAAAAATTGCAAAACGCAGTTGACGGAGTCAAGCTCACCCGCTACAACGAACTCATATATCCAGTTTATTGATAAACAATTAAGCATTTTGGACTCATTCGAAAGTTTAACTTTTACAAGATGTTGATATAAACACATGAATATTTCTGTAGTTTATTTTTTATATACTTTGGACTACAATTTTTCGTTGCTGAATCTCCTCATTTTAACCGCCACCTTATGAATTACTTCTCATACGATTCAATCCAAGCCCATCAATCGACTGTAATCACTGGCAAATATAAATGAAATTAGAATCTTTCAAGCATTCCATCTCCGTGTTTGTTGTTTCAAGAATTTTATTTAGATTGTAGTTATACTGTAAATGTTAGGAAAGAGAACTTCTTTTCGTTTCATAGTTTGCTTCGATGCAAGTTCACAGATTGTAGTTACTGAGTTGTAACACATTAAGTGAGCCACCCAAATTAATCTTCAGTTTCCAACAATAGCCAGCTTTTATTTCATTTATCGTATAATAAGACGGGATTTCTGCTGGTTTACCTGACTATGGATTTTAAAAATATTTTGGTTAGCCACACAAATTCAACAGTAACAAAATTTGATTGCTACTAATAAATGGCTATCTATAACATGTCGAAAGGGAGTGCGTCTTGATATAATGAACATCACAAAAATGAGAGGGAACTAACTTAGAATCAATAATATTTACCTGGAATCATATAGCTCGAACAATGTGAACGAGCTTCTTAATTGCTGGATTTTCACGGTAACAATTTTGTCGTTATCCTTCTGTTGCCCACACATCAGAATTTGGAGTTTTATTTATCGATTTTTGAACATCACTTTCTAAATTACTTGCAGGCTAGTAAAAAAAATTCAGTTCAGAAATGAACAAGCTGCTTCCTTAAAATGGTCGCTTTTTCTAGAAGCACCAAAAAATTCTCTAAGATATGTACTTTAATTCATGACATGAAAAAGTTGCTGAAATTTCACCATGATATTGACACTCTTGTCCTGCTTGGAAAAATATACAACTAAATTTTTAGTTTTTGAATTTTTGATTAAAAGCGCGGGACAAACGTTAAGAGATAGCCTTAATACTTCAATAACAAAATAAAAATTGATATCGAGAGAACAAATCTGCTCGCTTAATTCCCATTAGACAACTCCTCTTTCCAAAATGCATAGCAAAAGAATCCAGCTTACTAAAGACGCCGTAGAGGATGATTCTTCCAAGAAGAAAAATCGATCAAAATATACTGAAGAAGAAGACTTGAAAATTTTGGAATATATCAAGAATAGTCCTGGAAGTAATTTAATGTCAAGGAAGTACTGGCAGATAGCAGTAGATAGAGATAACCTGCTTGATAAAAAACGTAGCGTGGAATCATTACGTGAACGTTATCGAAACCATTTAATTGGAATTTTAAAGTATGGGGCTGATTACCAACCACCCAAAAGCAATAAGGGAGAAAATGCTTCAAATGCTTATAAATACGGGCCTTCAATTTCCGATTCAATCCTTGGGTCCAAAGGAAAAGCGAAGAACCAGATGACGAAAATAGAAAAAGAGTTTCTGGGGGATGATGATGAAAATGACCAGCAGACATCCAAAAATATGAAATCTATCAGAGAGAGAAAAAGTCTTGGGTATGAGAATGTAGAAAATGGAGCTTCACTTCTAAGATTCATGAAGAAAGATAAAAAGCTCATAACAGTCTTAGATAATACAAATGCCAACAAGAGAAAAGAATATGAAGGCATGAACCAAGTTAATAGTGTTGGGCTACCTAGCAAAAAGGCAAACCTCATTGAAAAGATCGTAAAACCACAATTACTAAATCAAGAAGAAGTGAGACTCCTTGAAGATAAAAGAATTTGGGTGAAAGAATGTGCTCGAAAACATAACTTGACTCCAGATCAATTCTTAGATTTGTTTTTCCGCTGTTCAATGAACTATCAAATCCTCGAGAAGTATTTGGAAGGATACACGGATTTGGCCTGGGATGAAGATGAAGATACTATTCTGAGAAACCCTCGATCGGAAGCTGAGAAGAAAATGCTGGTTTCTTATAAAGGGCTACTCAACGTTGAGCAAAGGGAGAACTTTTTTGAAAAATTGAGGGTTTTACGTCCATTGTTCAGCAACAATTCGTAGGAGGAAAGTAAAGTAACAAGCAACCTCACTTCAAGAACAAGATCGATCAGATTTCAACACTGTCAGTAAAACTGCTTATTTTAAGATTATGTTTTGAATAAGTGCCTCTTCATTAAAGAAAACGTTTACATATTATCAATTAATCTGTAAAGCCACCCAAATGAGCAGAAATTTTAAATTTCGGTACAATTAGACTCTACCAAGGAGAGGGACATTGATTCTTAAAGGCTGGTAGCTCGCTCGCTGTTTGAGATGGCGTTTTTTTTTGCGAAGATGTCTGTTTCAGAATTAGTAAAACCATGACATGACAACAATAAATCATAGGAAACATTAGGTGTAAATTATCAGTTCATATACATCAACCTGTGAGCTTTTAAACAACACGAAAAAAACACGCCCATCTCTACTAAGCCAGGCCTGCTATTAGGATCGGGATCTAAACCTGCCTTCAAAAAGCTATGGAGTGGTCCTAAAATCTCAATTGACCCCTTTGTGGATACATCGACCGGCATGTAACCAAGGACGAATGTCCCAGATTGTTTTTTTTTTACTAGATCCAGAGGCTCTATTTCCTTCTTGGAGGCTAATGGTTTAATGCCAAATATTAGCGTCATCGCGACAGTTGCAATGGCAAAAACTGCTGCCTTTTCTGTTAAGAGGCTGTTGTCATCAAATATTTCTCGTGCTGAAGAAAGCAATTCAGAAGGATAGCCCACCGCTGCCTTGTATTTTGAAAGACTCTTTTCCTTTAAGCCAACTTCTTCGAGTTTAGACTGAGTTAGTATGTAAATTTTGTTCAGGTATCCCAGTCTCACTTCAAGTTTCCTTGTAACAAAGACACTATAGAGGAAAGGCTCTAAATGAACCATTCCATGCTTCTTGAAAAAAAATGCCTGAGCGCTGATTATCGATTTTACTACTTCAAGCAAAAACTCAAGTGACGTTCGCTTTTTAGTTAAAACAAAGTTTTCCATATTACCATGCTTATTATACTCACAATAAAATCCTTTCTCTATACTGGCTTCGTGTTTATTCAAATAATGTGGAAGAATGTTTGGGTTGTAGGCGTCACAGTAGTTTTGTTGTAAAAAATATAGGAGCACTTGTCGGGCATTCTTTGCCATGTAATGCTCATCTGGTTCAGGAAATGTTGCATGAAGGAGATAAGTTCTTCGTTTCACTTCAACACTCGGCCTATCATCTCGAGAAAAAATAAACGCTCCATAGATAGCACTGAGCGTGCAAAGTCTTGGAATTTCCAGCATTTTTTTTTCATCACCAGTAATCTCTTGAATTTTAAGATCAGCACAAATACATTTGTCAGGTGGTAATTCGTCTTTGTCTTTGTTTCCAATTTCATTTTTTATTGGATTGTATGAGAATTTCATCTTCTCTTCTTGATACTTTGTCTTGAAATCCATTAACAACTCTGCATTATTTGTTAGATCCTTTGCTTCTAAACTTTGTTTTATGGAGGTAGAGAGTGACATACCAACATTGTCTGTGCAAATTTCGTTTAAAATAAAACTTTCGATCTTACTTTCTCCGTTTTGGATCTCTATTGGAACTTGACTAAATGCAAAAGAAATACCAGCTCGTGATCCTCCCAACTTTTTGTATTCCAAGTCATTTTTCAGCATTTTCTGGGCCAGTTTCTGAGGAAGAATAACTTGAGTACGTTCTAACGCCCTTAAGGCTGAAAGATCGAGGTATTTAAGAATGATTAGAAGTTGTGGTGCTGGTTTCCGAATCGCCTTCTTTTCTTGTTGCGCGAGAAATTCTATTATTTGGAAGTCAGTTGGAGTGATGAAACCCATAGCAAATAATAGACCGGGTAAATGGAAGCGAATGGCTTCGGAAGATATTTCAATCAATGCATCTAGTTGCCTGAGCGTCATTTTTTCTTCGAAGATTGGTTGAGATGTTGAAATCAGAAAAAATAACTCTCCAGTCGAGTTTGAAAGGCAAAATTTGCCTATGTTTAGGGTAGAATTTACAAATAATATCTTGCAGTTGACATTAGACATTTGCTCTTGTGACTTGTGCACCGTGATGGATTTCATATTTTGGAAAAGTATCATGGTTTTCACTTCTAACCGATAGAACGGCTTTTTGAGAGGAATTTTGTTGAAGATGTGGAAGGTTCGAAACCCATAATGGGCTTTCCCTTCGAACGAATGAATAAAATTAGACATTAGCAGCTGACAAGATGCTGGTAGCACGTTGTTTTCTTCTAGGAAAAATTTTAGAATTAATTCAATAAAACATTGCTGACCAGCATATATCATATCATATCTATTGTGAATGTCATTAGCTGCTGCTTATGATATTTTAGAGCTGAAATCTTTCGAAGTAATTGTTTCGAGGATTTTGTATATTCTTTGACCTTCGTACCGACATTCACTTTAAGACTAAACTGCTGAATCAAAAGTTCCAATGTTGTAGACATATCAGTAGACAAATCCAGCACAGCTCTAATAAATTTTCATTCATTGTTCGGTATGTATGTTTCCTCAAGATATCCCTTTTGCAATGCGCAGACATTGATACAAGAGAAGCAAAGCGCCCACCTATCTCCATAAATCATTCAACTTGATATCCGAATAAAGGATTACTAATCATTTTTATTTTGAATCAATTTCAAAAGCACACAGCCTTTGGCGTCGACCACGGATGCTACTTTACCAGGAGGAGCAACTTTTTTTTTTTTCTCCCTCAAATTTTGCGTTTGATCCCTCTTTTTTTTAGAGACTGCTGAAAACCGGGTTAAAGAGAATTATCTCTATTGGTATTGAAAAAGAATGGACGCTGGTCGAGTTTAGACAATTTCAACACTCGATTTAACGTTTAATTACAAAATTATAATCCAGTAGGATTCATTTTCCTATTTTGGGTGGCTCCAAGCTCAACTTTTGTCCAAAGAATTTTTTCGCATAATTATAAAAAAGTTATCAAGAGTATCTCTAAGAAAATAAACTTCGGCAGACAACTTGCTTCTTGTTTTTTGAATTTTGAATGAATTGTGTTTCAACTGTTTCTTCTTTATTGTCTTTTTCAATAGGTTATTTTCTTAAGCTTAAATTGCGATCTCAGCGAATTTGAAAATTTTCAAAAATAACTATCTTGATCAATAATGCGATCATGAATACTCAATCCACCAGAATTGACCCAAGCTCTCTTAAAGTCACAAAGGTCATCAGGACCTCGACATTCTTCCCTCCATCCGAATTGTCAAGCTTCGAAGGCTTTGGATTTCAGTATCAAACTCTCGCGCCACTTGGCCTTTTTCATATGCAAATCCAAAACATTCAGAAACATTCGAAAATTTTTCTTTTTAATTCCCGAACTTTCAGACCAATCAAACGTCTTCCTAAGATTAAAGGTGAATATGCAGCCAGCTCTTTGTATGTCCATAGTGAGAGACTTTGGGTTCTTGTGACAGCAAATAATGTAATTCTTCTTAATACAGAAAGAGGGTTCAAGTCGGTTTTTCAGCTCAGAGATCTGCTAGCAATAAACCCTTCCCAAAGTATTAAAAGCGAAAAATTCAATCCTTTCTTCCCCACTCCTCTTCTCGTGAAAAGTTATTATCTTCCTTTATCAAAGATAATAATCATTCATGGCCTTTCAATGAAACCTTTACTTATCAGTTGTGAAACGATGAAGCTTCATAACCTCGAATTGGGAGATCAGAGACACCAACAAATTTTTGTTGATCCGAGCAGCGAGCAAATTTTTAGTCTGATGAAAGGTGTTTTGCGAGTTTATGATTACAATCTTGATCGAAAAACTTTTGAAGTTACCAGAAAATTGGTCATGGAGAATCCTAAAATCGAATTCTTTGCCTTCCTTCCGGAAACAAAGTATTTCATGTCGCACACGACTTCTGGTTCAGGACGAAGGAGTAGTCTCAAGTTATTTTTCTGGCGAATTGAAGGAAGCTCGTTTGTGAAGCAGATGGAGATCAATATTGAAAAATGCACTCTTTGCGAATATCCTGAATTATTCGGGTTTACGAAACCATATTTGTATGTCAAAATTATCGAGGGAAGTGACTCTGACTACTGTGATTCAGTTATTCTGGAAATTAACATGGATAACCCTATAGAAGGAATTAAAAGGTTTGGTCCAGAGCATCTCTGCTTCTTGAAAAAGAAATCAGGATCAACGCGTTGGGTAAATTGGCAAGAAATGGTTACTACCAAGAAGCTATTGATTGGAAGTCACCAAGGACTCTCTGAAATACCAATAAACGTTCTTTTTTTGAAATATAAACACATCTTGTCAACTCTTTCGTAGCTTCTTACTCAGTATCATGTGTGATGTGAATATATGACAATAATATGCTTATTTGATGTGAAACCTCTATTATAAATCTTACGAGATCATGAAAAATGTATTTCGAAGCAAAGAAAGACTTGCCTATTGATCATCACATTCCGAATGCTCAACCAAAATATGAAGGGTCTTCTCCCAAAAAAAAAAAAGCTCAAACGAGTAGAGTAGAAGCCTATTTTTTGAGTACAGATGTCACGGTGCTTGAAAAAGGGAATTCTTTTACTAAAATTGTTTCATGGGAGAAGAAAAAAAATAAAAAAAAAAATCTGATAAGTGTATCCAATCCACTAAGCACCTCCTTTAATTAGTTTTTTGTTTTTTTTTTTAAAAAAAAAAGCGATGCCTAAGATATCTACAATACAAATATTTCATAGTTTCTAAGCCATTTTATGAAGAAAGAGATTATGCTTTAGAAGGTCCGAAAAGAAGATTCAACGGGCGATTTTTTAATCTTACTGAAAAATACATAAAAATTAATTTTTTTCACTTTGGAGAGTCAATTAAAGTAGTTTCATTATGTTAAATAATTTATTCATATAATCTTATCCTTGATAAACACAGCATTATCTCTCTATCATGGGATCAGCTTGTGGTACGACAAGAAGAAGTCGAGAAGGTAATAAAAAGCAGAACAAGGTGCATGCAGCTGTGATCTCTGATGAAAAAGTCAGCAAATTTTATCGTATAGATCCAAACCCCATAGGTTGTAAAATCCTTAACAACAGTGTAAATGAACTAACATCTTAAATTCCTAGGAAGAGGATCTTTCGCAATCATAAGACTAGGCTATCCAATTAATGGTAGTCACGCTCTAGTGGCGATAAAAACCGTCTCCAAGAGAAAGCTGAAAGAAACCCCCAAAATTAATCTCGGAGAGCTGGCTCTTTTCAAAGAATTGGATCATCCAAATATCGTCAAGTTTTATGAGACCTATCAAAACAGCGAGTACTATCATATTATCATGGAGTACTGCAGCGGTGGCGAGTTAATGGAGAATTTAGCCAGAAAAGGAAATCTTGACGAGAGAGAGGTCGCCAATATCATGAGCAAAGCTTTGAGTGCAGTAAAATATTTGCACGAAAAAGGCTTTGTCCATCGAGACATAAAACCCAGAAATTTTATGTACGCGAGCAAAGAGAAAGGTGCTGAGATAAAATTGGTTGATTTTAGTCTGGCTCATCATTTGGCCCCTAATGAAACACTTCATACCCAAGTAGGTACCCCTTACTACATCGCTCCTGAGGTGCTGCTAGGAAATTATGATCATCGCTGCGACATTTGGAGCCTTGGGGTGATGATGTATTTACTTCTGAGTGGAGAGTATCCTTTTGAAGGAAAGACTACTGCTATTCTCGCAAAAGAGATTGTTTCTTCTCCAGTTGACTATTCAGGAAAAATCTGGGAGAAAATATCCACGAACGCAAAAGATTTGGTCCAAAAGCTTCTTGAAAAAGATCCCAATAAGCGAATTAGTTTGGCTGAGGCTCTGGAACACCCATGGATCAAGGCAGATAGCAGATCCAGCGTGCTGGATCAAACAGAAGCGACTCAGATTTTGAAGAACTTAAAGAAATACTCGATTAAAAACAAACTCAAGAAAGAGGTTTTAGATGTCCTAGTATCGATGCTAGACGACAAGGAGCTTAAACGATTACGAGAAGCATTTAAATATTTTGATAAAGATAACACTGGAGAAATCACATTATCTGAACTTAAGCAAGTGATCAAAGAACAAAAACTAAAAATTTCTGATGGTGAGATTAAAAAAATCATGAAGAATGTTGATGTTGATGAAAGTCAGAAGATCAGTCTTTCAGAATTTTTGGCTGCCGCTATGGATCAAAAATTCTATCAAAATAGAGAAGTTCTATGGGGAGCGTTCCATCACTTTGATTCAGATAATTCAGGGCAAATATCAGCCAAGGATATCAGAAACGTATTATTGAGAGCAGGGAAAAAGCCTTCACAACAAGAAATTGATGAAATGATTAATCAGATCGACAAATCGAAAGACGGACTCATCGACTTTGAAGAATTTTGTCATCTCATGCATGTCGAAGATTATCAAAAGGATCTTGCAGAGGAATTTGAAAAGATTAATTCCACAGGGAAAGAGGTTAGCGTTCCTTATTATAGGAATAATCCATCAATGTTTGGGCCTGCGACAATGTCACAGAGTCAAATCAAAGGGGATTCTTGAAAAGAGGTGTGACACTGGCTTTTTGAGTTTTAACTTAGTTTGAGTTTATTCTATCAGTAGAAAAATGCTTCATAAGGCCGAGATTGGAATAATTATTATTAGGAGAAGTGTTATTTTAGAACTAAAAACTATGCAATTCCAAAACCCCAAAAAATCGAGAAGAAATTGATAAAGGTCATCACACTGTGCATTATTCCATTATTAAGGAGATCTCGTAATTCTAATTTCGCGCATAAAAATCAAATATCTGAGAAAATCTAATTTGTTCATTTTAAGAAGTGAGACTTCAGCCGAGTTTAGGAGATAATTTGTTGACTTTCTTAATGAGTATTTTTAATAATTTTGAAAAATTTCGGACCAAATACATCGAGCTCTAAACAAAAATAAACCACAATTATCACGATATTGTTAAATGGAAAATGAGAGTCGCCTGACCAATATACGAATCGATAGTTTGCTCAAGAAAGAAAATCCAAAATACTTTGTTTGCTTTGAGTAAAACTATTCAATTAATTCCTAATATGCAATGAGAAATGGGTAATAATCCTCAAAAGTCTAATTAATGCCCATACGGAATCAATATTAGTCGAATTAAAAGCCTAATAATACTTGTAAATTACAAAATTATCGATATTCGAAACCTACTATGAGTGAAACCACATAATTTAGTGTTCTAATTAAGCAAAACAATTAAAAATTGAGATGCAGGCCTTTGCTTTGACACCTTTATCACCACTCGGAGATTTTTGATACTTCTTGAGTCTGTTATCAACAAGTAAATTTAAGTTCGCATGGGTGTTTATGACTCTTGGTTCCTCTCGAGTCAATTCTAATTGATGTCTTGAATCATTAGTAATTGTATCCAAATCTGATTGTTTGGATTTCCAATCATACTCAAAGTCTTCCTTGAAACCTTTTTGGATGTACAAATTTCTAAAAAGATGAAGCAGTTTCTGATAATCAGGGGTCTCATCGAACTTTAGGTTCTTCACATAATTTAGGTACTGAGCAAATTCATCGGGAACGCCTTGGCACAAATTCGCAACCAAAGATTCTATCTTTTTTGCTTTCACTTTCTCATATCTTAGTTGCTTATGCTGTGCCGTGATACCTTGCCAGGGCAAGCTTCCTTTTAGCAAGTAAATCAATACATATCCAATTGATTCTAGATCGTCTCTTCTGCTTTGTGAGAGTCCTTGATGTGTATGGATGGAGGCGTAGCGAACTGTTCCAACCAATTTTTTCCCTTTCATGCACTCAGCATGTTTTCCGTCTTTCATATAGTGCTTTGCGAGACCAAAATCAATTATGTATAGTGTATCTTGGTTCTTCCCGACCCCCATAACAAAATTTTCGGGTTTAATATCACGATGTACAAGTCCACAGCGGTGTACATACTCAATCCGTTTCAACATTTGATCAGCAAGCAGAAGCACAGTTTTGAGGGAAAATTTGCGTCCACAAATATTGAAAAGGTCTTCAAGAGACAATCCAAGAAGCTCCATGATAAGAATATTATAGTCCGATTGAGATGTACATTTATATACTTTGGGGATACCTTCTGGATGAAGATCTTTTTCATAAAGACATCTGTACATCGAACCCTCGTACAACAATTGTTGGTGGTCACTTTTCTTATTTTCAATCTTTATGGCGACTTCTTCTCCGGTTATCGAATTTACAGCATCAAAAACTCTTCCAAAAGACCCGGAACCAATTTTTGTTTTAATTTTATAAGATGATTCTAATTCCACTTGAGTCATTCTATTGTTTTTCTTGAGTTCAGAGTGAATGCGTTTAGTGTTTTTATGTTCACTGAGAAAATAAATGCAGATATTCTGCGGTATGTTCAAGAAATTTGCTGGTCAAGCTCATGTTTAATGATTATCGAACTTCGTGATTTGAAATAGCTAACATCCTTCGATATTTTTTATTTAGAAGCTAATCCAATTCAGTAGATTCGAAGCATTCGCTTCAGCTTTTGCTGGCGGAGACATCACAAAATTATTTTCTGCAAATTTTAAGGTGAAATCTTAGCCGAAAATGCTCTGAAACTGCCATTCTAGTAGCCTGTTTCAAAAAAAAAGGATGTGGTGCGAGAGAGACGTCCAAGCCACCATAGTAACCCTTTGAAAATATGCCTCTTGGAAAAGATGAGGATCTTGATAAACCTGACACCAGTAAAGTTTTGCCTCACAACAGCAGCACCAGTAATGGAGTTTTGCTGCGTTAAGATTGCTCGTTTGATAGTTTGCTGAAGCTTATCGATTTCCCTCATTTCATGTCTTTGCTCTTTTATCTCGTCTCTCTTGCAAACATGAGAGTAATTTTTATGTATTTAGAAAGATAGCAAAGATTCTGTACCCGATCAATAGATCTAAAATGATACCTTGAAAGAACAAGTACAGTTTTCATCAATATTTTCGATATCTGTTTTTGCTTACTTAATTACCCAAATTTTCAATTTGATTTAAATTTGTTACTGTAATTGTGTATTCTTAGTAAACACTATGTCAAAGAGAGCGAATGACACTCAACTTTCTCTTGATACTGTTCCGAAGAAACTTGTGAACATCAACGAGTGTGAGGAACTCATTCAAAAGAATAAGAAGGAAAAAGTAGACAGAGATTCTGACTATATTAAAGAGCATATTCGCAGCGTAAAAAAAAAAGAATTGGAATTCTACGCTTCATTGAGGTTGGATGACGAAATCAAAGACAGACTTTTTAAGGTTCCGAAAGACATCAAAGAGCAAAAGAAACCTTTTGACACAAAGCCACAAGATCTGGTGATTCTTGCACATCCTATCGAAGGAAATTTGTTGATGACGGAGAATGAGCTCAGGAACAAATACATGGGGAAAATCAAGCCATAATGATTGTATCTGGTTTCTGATGAGCACTTTATTTAACCTGGAGATGAGTACAAGGTAGGTACCAAGTAATTTAGCATTAATTGTATATTCAACTGTTCAAAACATAGAATTCATACTACCCATAAAAAAAGTGAATTACTTTTTGAATTCTATGTGCACTCTGAAATCTCGCAAAATCCCATACGTTTCTCAGTTTTCTATAAAGAACCACAAATTTGCTATCATTATTTCAGAGATAGATTCCATGTGTGTGTCCATTACCCTTTGCAAATAATGTATAATATTGGTCGCTTCTTACATAACACCTAAAGTCTTTCTGCTTTGGAAGTTATAATGGCTTTGTTAGATTAGCTCCACTTCCATCCAGCGAAGAGATTTTGTTTTCTCTCTATACTGAAAATATTTGTTAATTATAGAGGGTTGATGTATGTTGAAGCAATCCATCTGAATTTTTCAAGACAACTTTAAGGATAGAAAATCTTTTTTAAATGGGGCTAAATTACTTTCTTTTGTAGAATTGAGTTTTTTAATTTTTCCCGAACTGGAATTGAAGCCAATTCAAAGTTGTCATAGAGGCAATGAGGGTCTAAAATCCAAATCATCGCCTGAGAGATCAAAACTTCTCCAAACATCTTAAATGTAAAAAATTGGTACATATAAAAAAATTAAAATTTTTATCCATCCTAATTCGTAGCGACAGTTTAAAATGTCATCAACGACAACTTTGAGTTCAGATCAAATTTTGACGTTGATTATCATTGAAGCGTCAATAAATACCCTTTCTCTGGTGGGATCCTTGTTTATTGTGTGCGTGTACTTCCGTTTCAAGAAACTGAGAAGTTTTGCTTTCTTTTTGATCACCCTGTTATGTTTCTCTGACTCAATCCGAGCATTCACAGGAATAATGAGCCTCTTTAGGCTTGAAGAAGCTTATCAAAACCTCCAACTAGACCCCGGTATCATCTGCCAATCGCAGGCTTTTCTCCTCAACTGGTCTGGACTTTCAGTCATCATTTTCTCCGATCTGATTTTTTGGATGCTCTACAGTGCCACCATTCGTAAAAAAGTATATTCTGAGAGGGATCGATGGAAGTATGCAGTAATCGTATATTCAATTTCTCTTGGAGCTAGTCTTTTGTAAGAGCCTTTAAATAACCTTTCAAAACTAACCATTTTCGTCTTTTGTAGGCCCATAACCCTCGGAAAATACGGACCGGTTGGTCAAAAGTGCTGGATAGCTTTGCTTGATGCCAATGGTTCTAAGGATCTGTACACAAATTTGGTCCTGACATTAATAGAGTACTATATTCCGTTATGGTTCTCCATGCTGTTCATAACTTTTGGAACAACACTTTTAATCAAGTACGTGCGAACACACATGGGAGGCAATCAGGATCGTTTCGTAAATAGACTTCTTTGGTATCCGGTTACTCTGATCGTGTGTTGGACATTTCCAACCATCAACAGAGTCTATTCAGCTCTTACTGGAGAGCAGCTCTATTGGATGCAAATAATGCATGTGAGTTTGGCTGGTTTCCAGGGATTTCTGAATGCTCTTGTATACGGCATGACGGATTCTGTGAGACAAGAACTTCACAACAGTTGGTGTCCTTGCATCCCCCTTCCAAGAGCTGTATCGGCTGAACCAAAGGCTGAGTCCCTTGAGTTTCTCAAAGCTCGACTATCTTTTGATGGAACACAAAAAGTGGTTGAATTGAATACAACAGAACATCGAAATCATGATCAAAAAGCTAACTCCGAGCCCCAGAATAATAGTTACGTTCCCAGTAATACAGAGAATATTCTTTAATGTTAACATCAATAGAGTTCATCCGATTATTATCGTTCAAATGGACTTTTTGTTCATAAGATTTTTGTTTATTTGATGGATTTTCTATAAAAAAAGAGAGGACCTTATGTGCTACTTAGTGAAATATGGGTGATTAAATTTTTCGGCATTGGTAAAAACCAAGTAAAAGCTCATGACAAAGAGGTCTTTTTTACTCTGCTCGTTTATTGGTATAATTCAGCTCATTCACCTTAGGTATATTGTAAACTGATTCGGCATGCAAATTCGGATTAAATGAATACCTCGGATTATTCGATTCTGACTGACCTTCGTAATATGAAGGCAAATGACCCCAGAAATACCTTCCAGATCATAGAGCAGATCGGCGAAGGAACCTATGGCCGTGTCTTCAAGGCACTCAATAAGATCACAGACCAATTAGTAGCAATTAAAATATGCCAAATAAATGAAGATGAGCAGGTGTTTTATAATGAACTTGAGTCCCTCCGGACAATAGAGCATCCATTTATTGTGCGGCTCTTAGATGCATGCAGAGTAGATGATGAGCTTTGGTTGATCCTTGAATATTGCCAGCTTGGGTCTGTCGCGGACACTCTTAAAATCACTAAGAAGCCATTTACAGAACCAGAAATCGCCTGTATCTGCTTCAATATTCTTCTCGCACTTGATTATTTGCATAAGAAAAAACGCATGCATAGAGATATCAAACCTGCAAATTTGCTAATCAACCATGTCGGACATGTCAAATTAACTGACTTTGGGATTGCAACCGCAAAGAATCATACGAATACGTTTATCGGGAGCCCTTTATGGATGGCACCTGAGCAAGCAGCAAAGAAACATTATACTTCTAACGTTGATATTTGGGCAATTGGAATCTGCATTTTTGAAATGGCGGAGCTTTACACCCCATTCCAACAATTACATTACGTGAGAGTGTTACAAGCTATCCAGGCAAGACCACAGACGACCTTTCGTGACCCTTCAAAATTTTCCGCAGAGTTGAATAATTTTATGAATCGCTGTCTCGAGGTAGACCCTGCCAAACGAGCAACTGCAGCTGAGCTCTTGGAGCACCCTTTTATTTTGAAGTATAAGCCTCGGTTCACAGAGATAAGAATCCAGTTTTATAAAGACAAAAAGAAAGTTATAGAAGAGTCTCGGCTAAAGAGAGTCTTGCAAAATGGCAGCAAAGAGTACACGAACGTATTGGAAGATTTTCTCGTTACTGACAAAGAAAATAGCAATACCTCGTCATATGAAGTGATTAATACTAAGGGCAGAAGCATGCAGTCTGAAATTATAACTGTAATTGAGAAGAGTTTGGTTGAAAGCTCCCAGGGTTCTCTAGAAAATTGTGTAGGCCAGGAGAAGTCTCAGCTGTATTTAGCAATAAAAAGTGTTCAGCATCCAGGTAATTCAATGCCGAGAGGAAGTGTTAAAAGTCTGAGTATTAAAATAAAAGGCAGTAATGGCACTCTAAATCAAAAAGTCAACAACAGTTTCATCAATTATTCCTCAAAGACTCATCTCAGCGGTAGTCCTAAGCGTGATGTTATTTGTGAAGGAGGAAGTTTCCTCAAGATATCGAGTAAAATCCAATTTACAAACTATTCAACAGCAGCTGGGTCGGGAATTCCGCAGCATTGCAAAGAGAGTTTAGGCCGTTGTGTCCGAGTCAGTCCCTTTTTTCACTCTCTTGAGAGAAGTCCTAGCCCTATCCTTACCCACGAGGGCGAAGATAATGTAAAGAGGAACGCAAATTTACACACATGCTTAAAATATCCCTCTGAAAAATTCAGTGAAAAAAACTCCAGGTTAAATCCAATTCCTAACGAGGCTCTAGTTAATATGAATGCTGAAGAGCGGAGGGGGAAGCATAAAAAAAAATACAAGCATATCAATGTGAGTAATTTTATAGTGAGAGCGGGGAGGCAGTCTTCTCCTCACGATTCGCCACATTCCTCATTGGATTCGGAGATTTCATGCTACTTAGCTTGCAAACCTTCTCCTCAGAAAATGCTGAATCAAGAGGCTACAAAACAAAAACAAAATAACAAAAAAACTGCTGATGATCGAAGAGATGAGAGCCTTTTGCATCAAGATAGTCTAATTCAGAGGGATTGTAGAGAAAATGACCGTCTAACCTTAAACCTTCAATATTGTGGTGAAGATGCTACTTATTCCTACAAGCCACGAAAAGAATTTGAGAATGTTTCGAAAAATAGAGAGATCTGTAATGAGATCGCACAAACAACAAATCAGTTTGTCCATAAACCAACACTTGGTTTGTCTCCTCTTAATAAATCCAGCACAGTTATCGCCAGCAACAAAAATTTTAATATTCAGAGCTCATATGTGAGTGAGAGACCAAGTCCCACCTTGGATAACATCAGAAACAGCTCTTTCTCCGATTTCGCCTTAGAAAAATACGAAAATTTATTCTTGGATAGGCCAGGAGCAGGACGCAAAACATTCATCTTAAAAAATGAGATTCCTTGCAGCTGCGAAGAAGAAAGGTTCCATAGCAAAACAGATACGTTTGGGAGACTGACTTTTGAACCAAAGATTTCTGCAAATTGTTCTGACCGAAGGATTTCTTTAGAAGAGCAACGAACTGCGAATTTTAACAGTGATCCTACAATTCTTAAAAAATTATTTGCAAACGAAACTGAGAAATCTATTGGCTATGAACCAGCTCAGATTATAGATCAGGATGTAAGTTTTAAAGATATAAGATTCCATGATTTTCAGCAGTAATAAGCCAAAAATTTTTCCATTTAAAAGTACTATGGCATTTTTCATTGCTCTTCGGATTCAATTTATCTATTATTTTGATAAATATAAAAAAATAGCATACAATATCTAATTTGCAGCATTGTTTATGCTTACTTGATATCTTTAAATGCATTAGTGGACCCCTATCTCTCAAAATTGAAAATTAAAACATATTATAATGATTTAAGACTCACACTTTAATGCTTAATCTTCGGCCATCTAAGCTTATAATAATCTCTCCAAAAAAAAAGTTTAATCTGGAATTTAGAATTAAGAGATTGCAATTTCCAACAAAAATGAAGGCTAGATGATCCTTAAAGCAATTTATCATGAATTAGAAGCATAATGAATCAGAAGAATATTCTCCAAAATAACAATCTCTCGACATGCAGATAAACTAATTCGATTTTCAATGTACTTCTTACTGATTCTCAGCAACGAAATAGGTGTCGATTAACTCGTCAACCATCTCATAGACGTCTTTGTCTGGATGCTGCTGAAGACCCTCTATGGCCTTAACTCCTCCTAAGTTCTCGAATGCAATTAAATAGATATTGTGCGGGGTTGCTCCAGCTTGACACATCTCCTGACCTTCATCAAGTATTTGTGATAGCGTTTCAAGAGCATTTCGAAGAACTTGAGATGATTTCGAATTCAGAAAGAGATGAACGATTGACTTAATTAGTCCCTTCTCCACCATAGTATGTGTTTGCTCACGCGTCGATTGAGATGTTGCATTATTAAAGCAGACCATGACTTCCATAACAATCTAGAGAGAGAACCACAGACTATCATAAATAAATAATAGCAAAAGACTTTACTTCTTTTTCTTCTGTAAAAGTCATTTCAAGAAGTTTTTCTATCAACCCAGGGTACTTGATTACATACTCGATGATATCACACTTGCCGGCACAGATATTTGAAATTGCCCACGCAGCCTCTCTTTTGATAGCGCTTCTGGAAGAGCTTAAATTGTCTACCAGCGTGGGCATCAATTTCGAATGACCGAGCAAAGCCTATTTAGATAGCCCATCAAAGTTGTGCGATTTAATGGGAAGTTACTTTTGTTTGAGAGTCATCATTTCCCGCTAGCAGTAAAGCAAGTAATCCGATTGCAGGAAATCTAATGCAGTTGGTTTTGCAGGCAGCAAATTCGATGAAAATGTTAATGCAATCCATATTTATAATCTCTGTGAGAACATCATCATCTTCAACGCTAGCAATGCACTTGAGTGTATGTAAGCAATCGCTTAGAACATCTTCATCAGTGAGATTAAAGAGCTTAATAATCTCCGGTAAGAAGGCAACAACCTACCCCATTCGGTTATATCTGAGAAACAAAATTTGCATGTACATATTCAAAAGGTGCCTTGGATTTGCAAATTTGATTCATAAGCCATGTGAGAGTCCTCAGGAACTCGGAAGTTATTGATTCACTCTTCATTAGGTCCACAACGATTGATACGAGATTTTTTTCAATGCATGGCATTCCGTACTTCTTCGGACTATCAGCAATAATATTTGCGAGACCCCAGCTTGCCTGCATGTTTTATGAACGTATTAAAAGTCCAAAGAATTTTTGAAAATTTACGCTTTCCTTCAGGGCAAGATCTACTGCGGGATCAGACAATAGAGCAATGTACCGGTCTATTGCTCCTAATTCAACGACGGTGTACTCAGTAGACGAATGGGATTTTCCAGCAGCAACGTTGGAAATTATCCAAGCACTCTCGTTCTGTAATTCCACGAATTGTTGATACTCTTGATCTAGAAATTTGGCGATGTTTGGCAAGATTTTCGTGTCAATTAGATATTTCACAGGAGGATCCTCTTCTTGGGATATTGATCGGCGGATTTGCTTCAGAATTGGCAATATCACTTCTGTATTTCCTGTATTATAAGCTTCAATGAATTCGTTGGAAAGTCTTCTATAAAAATCTGTCAGCTATAGGAGCTATTAGTAGAGGAGAATAAGCAACACATATACCTCTTGAGGCGTCTTTCGAGCGAATTCTTGAAGTGAAGACTTCTCTTCCTCAGATAATTTTTCGATATGGAACCTTTTTGCTCTCTTTAGATTGATAATTTCATTTGTTTTCTTTTTGCGGATTTCGACGGCAAATTGATCGCGCTTATTCATAAAAGAATCGCGACTATCTACATTTTCAACTGGGATATTCATTGTCGTTATTCGGACTAACGTTCTTTCTTAATTTCTTATTTATTTATGAAAATTTAAAATTTCCATAAAGGCGGGGGACTTATAAACTGTTGCAGCCTAAAACAATTCTCAACTGATGAATTTCGTAAGTTTGAATAAGTTTTTTTTATTGGCACATGTCTTGCTAATTTGAAGCCTATCATTACGATGGGTATATGAAGAAAATAATTGCCTTTCTGTTAGAGATTTTTCAACGAGACTCGAAATCAGTGCATGCAATTAGTGCACTAATTATTATCAAAAACCAAGCTGAGAGTCATTTTCGAAGTCAAGCTATATCCCTTGAAAGATTACCATATTGATAAGACTTATACTCAGACCTCAAAGCTATAGATCTGCAAGGAATTTCTCCTTAATGCTATAAACCATGCCATGTAGTATCAAAATAATTAAATAAGAGAGGTAGAACTAACTCACCAAGATGAAAAGAATCTGAAACCAGCAGTTAGTTCAAAGTTGATTATAGTAGGATGCAGTTCCTAAAATGATTGAAAGCTATTTCAAGAAAAATAGCATAAAATTTCTAATTGATATGCATCATCCGACTTAAGATCAAAGAAGCCATTGAACCTAAACTCTGATTTAATTGTCAACAGTATAAATGCGAAACCTATTGTATGATTGACATCATGGAGAACTTCTTTTCAGCAAAGATAAGCGAAAAAAATGTAAAAATTATTACTCTTCGTGGGTTTTTCGGCTGATTTGAAGTATAGCCTCCTTTTTTTCAATAAAAAAAAAAAAGTGAGGGTGTAATTAATTTCAAACTTGTCCAATAACAGAAGAAAGAGGCCTACAATTCAATACTATATTTGTTGCCGACTGACACGCACAAGCTAGTTTAAAATCCAGGCCCTGTAACTGTTTAGCGATAAAATCATATGAATCTTTCTGTGCATTTTCAATTTTGTATGGATATATTCAAGGGAACTGTCCAAAAACATCACCTCCCTTATTCTGAAGGAATACTTTTGTAGTAACGGCAAAGCTTTCAAGGATAAAAAGTATTGTCAATTATTGCGTGAAAGCCGGCTTCTGCTTTACTCTAAATAATTCCTTGATGCTTTAAATTTTTTGTTTTCTATGTCTTCAAAATTCTTTCTTAATCTCTTGAACGCCTTATAAAAGCGCTTTATTACTATTTGGGCGTTTGAAAACTGATGATTTTCTCAGCGCATTGCTGCGTCGAAATATTTTTTATCAGACAAGATGTATAAGCGATTCGTTTAACTTAGCGAAAAATTTATCAAAATTTATAATAAATATTTAGTTTTTTTTTTCAAATATTAATTCAACTTATATTTCTTTCAATTTGAAATAATTTGAAAGGAAACCAGAATTTCTATGCTTAAAGAACCATCTCTGCAGAGTCTCACTAAATTAGATGTCCTTCTTAGATGAAACCAAATCAATCTAAAATCAAGCTTGTTCATGGTACTTGAGTGTAATCTTTGGTGATAAATTAATCCGAGAAATGTAATGAAAGCATAACAAGAGAAGATGAGTAAAGGTACTAGAAGCAAAAAGACGAAACCCATTTGACTTATTCAGGAATAATTATTGAATGTATATATCTTTGAAAATCAAAATGAAATTGCTCTCAGCTCATAGCAATATCTCTTCCTATAAAAATTCCTCTAACCAAAATGTAGAGAAATGGACTTATTCCAATAGTAAAACAAATTCGCATTAGCCTGAAGAATTATCTCAGCAGAATTACAATTCACAAGTGACTTATACAGACACTAGTAGCTCCTATATAGATAAGGAGATTCTCAGTGTTTTTGGACAAAGGAATGAAAGAAAGTTTCAGATGCTTTTCTTTTGAAAATTTACTTCAGAATAGTAATTGTAGAACTTAATTAAGTCTTCAGCTCCTAATAGAGCAGGATAGTAATCACAAGAGTAAAAAAACAGAAGAATTCGAAAACTCAACGCTTTGAGATATGAATTTTTTCAGTCCAGAGTGGACGAAATGATCATTTCCTCGCGAAATCTCTAAAATTCAAGGATATTTTGCCTGATTAGAGCAGAGAAAATGTAGAGAAGAAGAGAGAGAAGAGAAAAAAAACCCCTCATCATCTAAGCATCTGGAGTATGCAAATTTAGTGTTTAATTCGGATCCAATGCTAAGTGTCATGTGTTTACTACGTGAATAGAATCAAATGTTGACTCTTGGATAACTTCGAAAACAATTCAAAACTTATCATACAAACGGTAGAATACTCATAAAAGACAGTCAAAACTCCTAATTTATATATATATAAACTCCATTCATTCAAAATTTTCAACTTTGTTGAGACTGATTTGTTAGAGTTCCATTATTGAGGAAAACGAATTAAAAAGCCATGTATCTTAGGATGATTGGAGCGTTTTTTAAAAAAAAGTTTCAAATCAGAATAATTAGTTATCCAGCTGCTTTCATTCGATCAAAATGATCTTATATCTTCAATAATTATACGAATCAAATTTGTAAATAAGTCATGAAGAAACCTTACGAACTAGTTAGCATGGGAAATAACACTCTGAACATTCTCAGAGAACAAAAAAAATGGATCTTCCTTGTATTGCTTTGCTTATCTCAGCTTGGTCAACTATACAACTCCCAGGCGATGCCTACTCTTCAAGTTCCATTCCAAAAAGAGATGGGGATGGATGAAGAAGCTTACAGCCGTTTAGTTATTGCAGAAACCCTCCCAGGCTTGCTTTTCCCTTTGATTGGAGGCTATTTAGTAGATTACTTCGGAGCTTCAAAGAGTTTTCTTGCCACAAATATCTTTATTGTGCTTGGACAATCTATTTGCACCCTCGCAGCTTATCAGAAAAGTTTGGCAATTTTTGTCATTGGGAAATTTACCTTTAATGCTGCCAGCGAAACAGCAATGCTGGCTAGATCGAAGATTGTGAGAATTTGGTATATCAATAATGATCTGGGAAAAGCACTCAGTGCTGCTGTAGTAATGCAGACTGGTGCAGTCATCATCTGCGATATGGTCTATCCAAACCTGTACGACTTCACCAAGTCTCTTGGTTTTCCATTTTTGATGGGAGTCTTAGTTTGCTTTTTGTCTGCCTATTTCTGCGTCCGATGCATCAATATGCATCAGACCTTACTCAAGTCATCAGGCAATGAACTTTTGGAGAATGAAGGAAACAAAGAGATTTCATTTAAAAATATCAGACAGTTTCCAAAAATATTATGGATCTTGCTGGGTGCAGCCAGCCTTGGTGTCGACTCCTTTATCATAGTGAAACTTTACGTCAGCAAATTCCTGCAGGAATCATATCACTTTTCGATTGGACAAGCAGGATTTTTCCTCGCGTTTTCTCAAGTGCTGACTGGAATAGCAACACCACTTGCCGGTTTCCTGACGGACAAACTGGGTAAACTACCTATTTTCTTGATAATCTCCATTAGCTTGATTCAGATTGGAGTCTTTGTTAATATAATCATCCCTCCTTGTGATCGCTGCTATTATCCGGCGATACCCATCATTTGCATGAGTTTGGGTCTCGGTCCGCTATTTATTTCAGGATACAGTTGCCTGGTCAGGCTTATTGAGGAGAAGCAGCTTGGAATAGCTACGGCACTAATACCAGTCGTGATATCTGCACAAATGATCTTTTTTGCCTTGATTTCCGGCCAAATAGCCAGCAGAACTTATGACACAAGTGGATATCGATATGTTTTTACATTTGCTTTTATAATCGGACTCGGAGGGATATTTTTTGCGATTTGGACTCAGATATACGATATTAAAGGCAGCAAAAGACTGCAAGGAAAAAGCAAAGCGCTTGCATCATCTCCTGTTGAAATGAAAAATATCAACACAGAACCCGATGATGAGAGCAATATTATCAAAGTTGAATAGCTGTCTATCATATTGAAACACTTCGAAGAAAGAGAGAGAAAAAAAAAACAAAACAATATATGTGATGTTACTTGTGCACCTTGAAATAGATGCTATTATTTGTAAGCAAGAATTGAACTCCATACACTACTTGAAAGTTGAACAAATATTAAGAAACAATAAATTTACTCACCGAAACCTGAATGCTCAGATAACACAGACCATTAGTTTATTGATCTCACGATTGTAGACATGCAAACGATCCTTGGATCGAACTGATAAAATGTCTAATTCCTGATCGCTGTCAAAGATTGCTTTATCTTTTCCTATTTTCTCAAGTAACGTTTTAGATATTACAGAATATATTAAAGTCTAAAATTGATACAATAAATTAGGAGAATAAGAAGAACCTTTTTGCCCGTTGCGGCAGAAAGACAAATTTCTTTTCAATTCTGGTTTTTTTTTCTCAAGAATAATCTCAATTTCCATATGAGATTTAATTGATTGTAAGGATATTTGAAGATAATCGCTTATTAAGCATTTTTCACATTTTAAAAAGAATACAATCGACTTCTACGAATGTCAAAAAGAGGTGATTTTCTTAAGTGACTGCGTGATCTGATTATTTGAAGGAAGAGGAGGCCAAGTTGGCAAGAAGTTAAAGGTTACTTTGGCTCTCAAAAATGCTGCTTTGATAAACTGTGCTGATAATACTGGAGCAAAAAATATTTACATGATTGCGGCGTATGGTGTTAAGGGTCATTTGAACAGATTGCCTGGAGCATCTCTTGGAGACATGATTCTTTGCTCAGTCAAGAAAGGAAAACCTGAACTCAGGAAGAAAGGTATGCTCTAAACTTTAGATCACATGAGATCATCATCATCTTTATTGCAGTTCTTCAAGCAATCGTGGTTCGACAAAGAAGGGCTTGGAGGAGACCTGATGGAACATTCATTTATTGCGAAGGTATTAAATCGCTAAGTGCCACATGCTCATTTTTTTGGATAATATCTGTAGATAATGCCGGAGTTATTGTAAATCCGAAGGGAGAAATGAAGGGCTCAGCTATCACTGGACCTGTTGGCAAGGAAGCCGCTGAACTATGGCCCAAAATTGCATCAAATGCTGCTTCAATTGTTTAAGCACTTGCTTCATTTTTCATTTCTTATTGTATGAAACACATATAATCTGTATTTTGATAGCCTCGATTATTTTGACTGGTTGATTGGTTCCAGATGGCAAAATGGAAATTCTCTATCAAAATTTTGAAAAATTTCTCAAACTTTGGATTTATTTTTTTTTTTGTTGGAAATTCTTGTCCCTTAAAACAATACCGCTTGTCATTGACCCGATAGCAAAAATATCATGCAAATAAGAAACACAAAGCAAATAATATTGATCTTGAAATTAGTCAGAGAGTTGGCAAGTCTTACTCCTTCTAAAGAGGCTGCTAGTGTTTACTCTAAAATGGCTGTAGTATAAAGAATAGATTTGATAATTTCAAATTAACAGATAGGTATTTATCTGCTTCAATTATTCTTCGCAAGAAAAAATAACATTTTCTATTGAAATCAATGAGCGAGACTACCTCTGAGATTTCCTCCAGTCACCATCACCGCACCTTTGATGATATCGTTGAAGAGAAAATTGGATTTGGAAAATATCAATACGTTCTTTATTGCTTCGTTGGACTTGCCTTCGCTGCTGAGGCAGCTTTTATCTTCTGCTTTTCGCTCGTTATTCCTAATGTTAAGCACGAATGGCATCTCAACGAAAATGAAGTTAGCTCACTCGGTAGCAGTATTTTTTTGGGGATTTTTATGGGCTCAGTGTTTGCTGGATATATCACAGATAAACTCGGACGAAAGCAATCATTGCTTATTTCAAGCTGCTTGCAGTTGGTTCTCGGGGCAGCCGTAAGTTTTGTTTCAAGCTATCTGCTGTTTTTTGCGCTCAGAGTACTATTTGGAATTTTGATTGGATTTACATTGCCTTTATGTCTCTCTATGTTATCAGAAATCACGACTGTGAAACTGAGAGGTAAAGCATTAATCTTTTGTAATATCTTCTTTACGTTTGGTCGTTTATTTGTCATCTTCAGTGCGCTGTTAACTCTCGAGAACCTTGAAGTCGGAAATTGGCGGAGAACGGTCTTATATTGCTGCCTTCTGCCTTCGGTAGTATGTTTTGGCGTGCTACTTTTTGTCTATGAATCTCCGCGATTTGAAATTGCATTTGGTCGAGTCGAAAGAGGAATCGAAACTCTCAGAAAAATTGGGAAATTGAACAAAGGCAAAAATTTTGTCGATTTAAACGAACAAGATGCTCAAGATATCAGAGCATGGCAAGAAACTAACTTCGTTGCTGGAGAAAAAGTCAGCACGTGTACTCTTTTTAATGCTGAGTACCGGCTAATTACAATGAATCTGTGGATTATGTGGTTAACAGTTGCGTTTTGCAGCTACGGCTTGAATTTTATTTTGCCTTTTGTCCTCGAAGAACAAGCAGGAGTTTCAATAGGAGTAACAGAAACCTCAAGTTCTCAGCCCAAAGGAGATCGCAGTGATTTTTATAAGCTTGCTGCTCCGAATTTCATCGAAATTCCAACTATTCTTGTTGGTTTTCTCATCATCGAAGTAAAAGTTTTTGGAAGAAAGAATACTTTGATTATCTGCTACTTTTGTGCATTTGTATGCTTCTTGCTCTCGATGCTTCTGGACCCTGGCACGATGATACCCTTCCTCAGTGCAGCGAGATTTTTTGTGAGTTTAGCATTCGGAGTCATTTATCCGTTCACTGCAGAACTTTATTCAACAAAGCACAGAACAATTGGAATTGGTATGTCAAGTGCTATTGGAAGACTAGGAACCGTGCTTATGCCTTGGATTAGCATACAACTGATGCAACTTACAGTACGCGCGCCATTCGGGTGTTTTGCAGGGCTTTGTATATTATCCGCTGTCTGTGGTTTTAGCCTTCCTTTTGATACAACTGGACACCAGCTGGACTCTATGCCAAAGAAGAAAACAACTCATATCGAACTCCAGGAAGAGACTGCTCAACAACAGCCCGAAGAAGAAGTAGAAATAGACAGATAAATAAATATCAGATAGCCTTTTGACATCATGAATAAACTCAGTGAGCAGCGTCTAGGCCTATAATTTTGTGAGTTTACTTAAGAGTTTACATTACTGTTTTTTTGGTTTTTTTTTTTATTTGTTTAAGTGATTTCTCTCGAAACGAATGAATTCTCAACTGACTCAAAAGTAGATATGAGATAGCAAAAGGCAAGGAATTCGACAAATCAACTCAACACTTTTCTTTTTCAATACTTGCAAAAAAAGACATTTCTAAATTAAGGGTAATAGGAAAAAGCAGCACGCCTTGCCCTAAAGCAGCCAATGACTCTGTCTAACTGTCTAGTAGTAATCGGCTTAAAGAATCTGACTTGTTATCGTATCTTTCTTCGAGCTTCCAGTATGAATTACATTGTTGGTGATATCTGTTTCTATTTTATGCAAGCCACACAAAGATTGCTACTTTTGAAGAAGGAGAAGGTTTGCTATGAAATTTATGCTACATTTTCTGATGACATTAATTGAAGTGCATTCTGCTAATCGGCACTTTTAAAAATAATTGATAAGTTCATTTCTCATCAAATTTTGAAACTGACCCTCAGTACTTGAAGAAAAAATGGTTTAGAAATTCGCAACCAGAAAATTAGCAGGCCAATCATCTAATATATGCCTACAATTTCACCCATTTTTTTTTTTAATTGATTTTATTAATACGAACAGAATAAGGACAAACCATACCTACCGCTAAATCTTCCCAGAATAATAATAATCAAAATATGCAAAATTGAAAAATTAAGATTTCTTCAATATAATCGATCTCAAATACTTTAAAAAAAAATACAATGTAGTAAACTTTGGTTCTCCTTCAAAAAAGTTATCACCAAAGAGAGGAAAACTGTTTGTCCTAGATCGATTGGACTATCAATTGGCAAAATTTGACGTCCAATTGCTCTCATTTAGAAGCCTTTGATAATTAGCAAGTAACAGCTTTTCATAGAGGCTATTGAGCTTCACGAAATCAAAAGTCTTTGTCATGAGCATGCATTTCACAATTTGAATCTTCAAAGGCAAGGAATCTTCATCTTCAATCTGATTATCAATGCAAAAACGATCTAAGATCGATTCACAATCATCCTCAGCCGCGATCTTTAAACTAGCAACGCTACAATTATATAGCTTTACACAAAGCTCAAAGATCGGACCATTGGCGGATAGCTTATTGGAGGGAGAGTTATCGGCGTTAGATAAGAATGACCCTTTCTGAGTTTCAACTTTCTTAGAATGAGCATCTTCAAGACCCAATTTCTCGGAGTTGGCAGTGGATTCGCTTGAAACGCTGTATCTTTCTTCATCCTTTTTAGTTTCAGGGTCATCAACAGAATCCAGTTCAAAGGTATCTTTTCTTGTGGATCTTATGAGAGCTCCACTCTCTTCGCTTTTATCAGACTTCATGCTCATAGAATTATCTAGAGGAGCAAACTGAATTTTGGATTGAGATTCGGGGCCTCTTCTGGGTGGTCGGTACAACGCTTGGTCAGGCTTCTTCTTGGGCGTTTTATTTGCTGCTTCTAGATTTTTCGGGTCCTCATATTTTTCGAACTCTTCCTATTTTAAAAGTTTAGTTCTTTTTCAACACTTTGTGGACAAACTACTTGAATAGACGTCTCTTTTGGTACGTATACTTCCTTGTATGAGTCCTTAGGCTCATATTTATAAAAATAGTTCGTCCCATACCCTCCATTCTCTTGATTCCGACGAGATTTTTGACTGTATTGAGATTTGCTGTTTCTTTTGCCAAGATCCTCAGTCTCAAGCTGGTCAAACCCTTGATGATCCCAGCGATCGGTTTTCTTGAAATGATAGGCTCTCGTATATTGAGTTGACTTGTAGGTTTTATAAGACATTAAGAAGGAAAATTTTGATTTTTTGGTTTGAAAATTATCAAATTTATACTTTTTCTTATTTTAATATGCTATTAGTCAAAGAATCGGGTCAGATTATTGAATTTTGTCGTCACAACCTTTGAGCCAACTATCGTTGAATTCTAATTTCAGGCTTTCTAACTTCACATTCATCCTTAACTCCTTACTCGGGATGTTCATGCCAGAGGACAGACGATGGTCGTTCATTTCTGGCAGCAAAATTTAAACCACTTTTCCATAGTAACTCCTGAGATTATGAGCTTTTTGTGAAAGAAAGTTTTGTGTGAAGAATCACTCGAAATATAAATAGCATCGGACTGTTCTGGTAAACCATTTAATTAAGTCACAGAAACCAAATTCTTACAAGAAGCTGCCGAACTAACTTACAACAAATAAAAAAACACTGTGAATCAGAATTTATAACAACTCAACTGGAAAAGAGGAGAAATGAAAAATTCTAATGCAAAAGCAGCGATCCCTAACCAAATGATGAAGAAGTCTTCTGCCATACAAATGCATAAGAAGAGTAACGAATAAACAAACGTAAATTTGGATCACAGTTTCAGAATACAAATTTGAAATTTTATCTTGATGCCGCTGCGACGGCCTCATTCTAACAATTCGGACTATATCACACTCATGCTCACTTGACAAATGAGGATCAGCAATGGATATCCAATCATCCTTGAAGCATCTTCAAAATTCGAAATTTTGGAATCCAAATTCATCAAACATGGATACCTCGAAGGCGAGTAACTTTATGTTGAGTTGTATTTCTTAAAGCATACCTTATGACTCAACATGGCAGTCGTAAACCGGATTTTGTTGAAAAAGTTCAATCAGTTAAAAGTGTTCAATCAGCCTTCATTTTTTGTTGTTGTGGTTTTTTCATCCTTCAGAGTAAACAGAAATTGCGTTAGAGATTCGTAGATAGATAGGATGAGTCCTCTTCCAGTGCCTTCCTTCTGAACTCTGAAAGTTATGTGTGAATAATGAATGAACTGCTTAAAACGACAAAACAGGTAGAAATGTCAGTAGAATTGCTCATGAGTTTGGAATTGGAATCTCAACAAAATAAGGCAAATGTCAGCATTTACCTGCAAACTAACTTTTGAAGCTTTACAAAAAATTAACTACTGATGTACATCCACAATTCTAGCAAATTGTTAAAGCAAATTTCGTCACCATCTTTCGAAATTTTTTTCTAGCTCAAGAATTCCTCAAAACCCTAAGCGGTCTGATATCACACGAAAACAAGCTGGTTTTGCTAGCTATCAATCTTACGGAAAAAATTTACTCAACCATTCTGTAAAAGGTGATTTTAATAGATATGAAGAAATAATTCTAAGATAGGTGCTCGACTATTGGGACCTCATCAGATGTATTCTGTGAGAAAATGAGATCATGCAGGTGTTCACTCATCATGATAAGTTTGTTGAGAGAATCAAAAGAATGGGAAGGAAAGCTAAAGAGGGGGTTTGTGCCTTCTTTAAGAAAATTGGGCAGTGAAACAAGGAAAATAAATAGAGGCACAGAGCGAAGTCCAGGACATGAAGGTTAACTTCCATAAAGAAAATGTGCTAATTCAACGTTTAGTCTGTCCTTTATATTATATATAACTCAGTTCCTATTAGGAAATCAGCTGCTCTGAGTACGATGTGAAATTTTACGAACATCAATCTGCCAGCCTTGCCGTTTGTTTGATTACTATTGGGAGTTTTTGTTTGATAAATTTTAATCATAATTGAAAACAAATTTAGTAAGAATTTGACGAGCAATTTTGGCTCAGGATAACCATCTCTCTCATGGAATTCTCGATCTCATTTGTGGAAAAACCAGCCGTATGGTCCGCGTTCTCATCAATAACTCTGTTGCTATCAATTATCGCAACTTCTTTCATCATTTTCATCTCCCTCAAGTCCAGACTATATAAGGACATCCTTGGAAAGATGGCGCTTATGAACATTATCGCAGATTTCATCTATGCCATCTTTAAATTCCTGACTTATATTCCCATTGAAAAAACACAGGAGTATTGTGAGATCGTTCAAGTACTTGCTGGGTATGGAAGAGGAGCATCTCTGATCTGGTCAATGTTGTTTGGGCATGCGATGCTCCATTTAACGAAAAGTGACGATGTTCGTTCTATCAATAGGTACCGGAAAATATATGTCGCAACCGCGTTCATTACCCCTATCTTCTTGGAAGTGCTGAGTGTTCTGAACGACTTTTACATTGTTTCTCCGAAAAATGATGATTATTGCAGTATGTATTTTGACGAAACCAGTATTTCGCAGATGGTGATTACAACTGTACCCACCACAGCAATATGTGTCTTAAGCGTCTTTTTATACGTTTACGCATGCTACAGACTATATCGGAAAGGGATCTGGTTGAAGGAAGTACTTACATTATTGTTGTTTCCATCCATCATTATTTTCTGTTGGATACCAATTCGAGTGGTCGATTTAATCGTCACTCTTGGAGGAAATCCGAATGGCATAATCATGCTGTACTTAAATGAATTCTCACATTTAGTAGGGTTTTTCCAGTGTATCGCCTATGGAAGAAATAGAAACGTCCAAAGTGAAATCAGAAAACTTTGGTATTGCCGCAGCCGAAAGCCCGAAATTAAAAGGAGCTATTCAGCAGAATTATCATTAGAAGAGCAAGAATCAATCAAGCAATCACTGTTAAAAAGAACGTTAAAGGCTAATAATAATATTCATGACTCAGTGACAACCTCTCTTCGAAGCTCTGAGCATCCATCTTTCATGTAAATTTTTCATGAGATATCATTTCAGAGATAATAAGAAATTTATGCTTTTTATGAAATGATTTGAGATTTTCTTTAACATCAGTTATCTATATTTCAGTCCCTTTCCATTAAAATGTTCTTATTTAGAAATTCTCAAGCCATAGATTTTTATATCTGTATGTCATTATACCAAAACATCATTGCTAGTTGTCAAGACACATCTTCGTTGAAAATATAACAACATCAGTAAAAACAAAGAGCGCTATATATCTAACTCGTAGTCTAAAGTGGAAAAAATTCAACGAAGAAAATACATTCTCCTTATTAGCTTTCTATAATTGAATCGAAGGACCGGAATTAATACTCGAGTCCATTCTCTGATTTTATTATCCTAAAATATTTCAAAGATACCTTCTTATTTCCGAATTTCTCAGCGCAACACCTCAGAAACTCCTAAATGCAAGGCAAAAGACTTAACATTCCCAGTTATATTGAAGATCCTAACTACAGGTACCAGCTGAGCTCTTAATTGCTTTTCTTTCCCAATTTCCTTTTGCTTTCTAAAATTGCAATTTTAACATTATTTGGAAAGGTATCAAATGCCAGCAGCAATCCTCAAGATAGAGGGTAAGGGCAATGGTATCAAAACAAATATCGTCAATCTGCCAGAAATTGCTAAAGCGCTCCGAGTTCCAAATGAATGTAATTGAATTGTTTCTATTTCCCTTTTTGAAGAACTATATATCTGACCTATAGACCCTTTGAAATTCCTTGGACACGAACTTGGTAGTCAGACCATCTATAAAGAGAAAGGAAATGACATTACTACGATTATTAACGGTTCCTTCACTGATGAAGAGATCAGAAAGTCTATGGATAAGTAATCGCTAAACATTAAGAAGCTTTCTGACCTGTATTGGTAGGTTTATCGAAAAATACCTACTGTGCCCCAAATGCAAATACCCTGAACTTGTTCTCAGAGTGAAATCAAAAGTGGTAAGCGGCAAGTGCAATGCTTGCGGTGGTAGATTCGATGTTGATAACGCCCATAAATTCGCGACATTCATCATCAAAAACCCACCTAAGGATAAATCTGAAATGGACAAAAAAGCCGCATCCAAGGAAGGTGCTCCTGAAGAGAAGAAAAAGTCTTCTAAAAAGAAAGTAATATTTGTCCAGTCTCTAGCGATTTCATCATTTTTTAGGGAGGAGAAGAAGATGAAGCTGAGGAGACAAAAGAGGATTTACCAGACGCTCCTTTAAACTCATTAGGTAATTCATTAATTGAGTTATAAAACTAACCAAGTTTTAAATATTTGAACAGGCGATAAAATTGCTGAGGTTAGAAAGCTTTACACTTCATTCCAGACCGATAGCTTCAAAGACAAGCAAAAGGAAGTCCAGGAAATAATTGACCTCGTTAATTCGTTCAAATTGAGAGCATACTTGAGATCGTTTATCCTCTTCCAAGCCATCTTCGACGTGAACCTTGCTAAACAAATAGTAAAAAATAAAGAAATCCTCCTTGCAGGACAGAAGGTGAGAGAAACCAGGATCTACTCAAACTTATCATCCTTAATTCTCTAGGCGTTCGAAGTGGCTGATGAGGAGCTTGACCTGCTTCTGAACCTAGAATATGCTATCTATGAGACTCATAAGGGACAGCCATTCGACAAATATATTCCAACCATTTTGCACACTTTCTACGACCAAGATTTGCTCACTGAGAAATTCTTAATTGAATGGGATGGAAATAGCTTTTTAATGCATATGAAAGGAGACGCACGCTTCAATTTGGAGAATGATAAGAAATTCAAAGAAGCTGCCAAGGACATGATTCATTGGTTGAAGTAAATAATACACTATCTTGATTTCATCCATAACAACTCTATCTCCGATAGGACTGCCCCAACTGAGGAATAAAATTCTTATCGATGTTTCTTCCTTTCACTTTGGACAAAGACTCTAATGTTTAAAGAGACCCCATATTCATATTTTAGTGATGTCCGTCTTATCCCCTGTAAGAGAGTGTATAATCTAGTCCATTGAAAATAACGAATCTAATGATGGTAAGAGAAATAATGATAAACATGCATTATTGAGAACTACAATGTACATCTCTTAAAGATTCAGTCGTTTTGCAGCTAAGCTTTGAGAACATCACATCATACATATCACAACACATTTAAATTACAGTACCTTTTTACTCATGCTAACCATTGCAGCTTATGAGCATATTAGCACGCATTCGCTGCTTAGATTTTTTAGTAGTTTAGGTAGACACTCATCTTTCATATAAAAAGCAGGCATTTAATGGATGTAATAATTCTTTGCAGCAATGCACTGTGCTCGGCGGGAGATATCAATAAATATATATATCGAAACCAAAGGAACACAATGTTTCTATTTCAATTAAACAAAAGGTATGCTATATTAGCTGCTGGCAGGCTCATTTCCACCCCTCATCTTACTAAAAATGTGGAGGATAACTACAATACCAATGTAAACGAAGCTAGTAATTAAGACGGCCTTTGGAGAAACCTTGAGTCCCGGAGCTTCTTCAGTGAAAAACTTCAAATCAGAGCCAGCTTTTCCTCCTTGAGCGCCTTTGCCTGGTTTTTGAGTAATTAAAACAGATTATCACATGGAGTTAATTTCATAATTACTTGGAGATTTGGCTAAGCCTCTCTTTTTGATTGCTTCTCTTGCTGCATCAGCACCTGTTAATCTGTTTTAAAAGTCATTAAGACCAGGATAAGCAGGTATTTTTTATTTACTGCGACATTTGGAAAATTTGTCAGACGAAATAGATTTTTTATTATCTTGTATCGAGAGTCCTCGCTATTTATTTCCAGGCTAAGTATTCCACGTGTAACAGATATTTACGCAAAAGAAAAATCGCTGATTAATCAAGTAACGTGTTATATTTCGAAAATTCACATATGTTCTAAAAATCACACAACACTTTTATATAACTTTCAAAAGCATCCCTTCATGCTAGTCGTATTTATTTATTTTTTGGGTGTCCTAAAAAGGATAATTTCAAATCGGTGAATAGTATAGATGTATAGTTCAAGCTCTTTATATTTTGTTAATCGTCTTTATTTTTTCAAGGTTCGGGAAATCATAGTATGTTACTGTAAGTAGATCCTACTCAAACAAAGCAAACTCATAGGAATTCTGTTTTTCGTGCAACAACTGAAATTTTAGAACTTGGTTTTAGTGTATACTTCGCGAAAGAAGCATCAATAATTTAACAGAACAATCCGTATTGCACGTTTTTTCTTGTCCTTGAGATTCATCTCAGAGTGTTTGTTTAGAGGATATTTCCCATCTAATTGTGGTTGCGTTCTCCTCCAGAATGCAAACAAAAAGAAGTTGGTACAATCTAGTTGATTTAAACCTCTTTTTCATTTCTTCTTTTGCGACAACGTAAATGATAATACTCTGATTTTTTTTCACTCAATCTTTCTAATCTAATTTGTTGTGCATTTTGGATTTGTGCTAGCTAAACAATTACTTAGATTTAAATTATTGTAGTTGAATTTAGAAGTAGAATAAAGGAGGATAAAAACAAAAGAATGGGAGCAGCCTGCTCGCGTGAAACAAAAAAGAAAAATAAATATATTGTTACCAAAGATACAGGCGTGAGAAAGTCAGAGACAGTTCATCATAATCTGGGTTCGGAAAATTCAAATCCACAAATTCAAGTACCAAGGAGAAGATCTTCTGCGGTTCAGAAGCTTGTCAAACAAAGTTCAGTCTTTCGTACCCGAACAGCAGCTCTTTCGCAAGCTTTGACAACGTCAACAGAAAGCATACATAAAGTTTATCACATAGAACCGAATCCTATTGGTACTTATTATTCGAATTCTTTTTTCCTTATCCAACAATGTCTCGCTTATTTTACTCCTCTTTTTTTGGGTCCTTCAACGATTAATCGGTAGTTATAAGGGAATGGACACTTCGGACATATCCGATTAGCGAATTCATTGAAAGATCCAAGAAAGGTATTCGCCGTCAAATCTATTCCTAAAAAGAAACTGGAGAACCAAAGCACTTGCACCATCCCCATGCAAGAGATTGAGATTTTGAAGAATATCGACCATCCAAACATAATTAAATTTTACGAGACTTATCAAGATGGTGAATGTTACCATATTGTGATGGAATATTGCTCTGGTGGTGACCTTTTGGACAGACTTGAGAAAAAAGTTTACACTGAAGATGAAACCAGAGCGATATTAAGAATGGTGCTGTCAGCGATTAAACATTTGCACGAGAAAGGAATTGCCCATCGAGACATTAAGCTTGAAAATTTCTTATTCGCAGATAAGAGCCCAGATTCTGAAATTAAGCTGATTGATTTTGGTCTTTCAAAACGATTTAATCCCAAAACGCCGGCTAAACTCACCTCATTTGTCGGAACCGTGTTTTATATCGCTCCGGAAGTGATAAAAGGTGATTATTCAGAACTTTGCGACGAATGGAGCATTGGAGTGATGATGTATACACTCCTGAGCGGAAAGCCGCCTTTTACAGGGAGATCTGATTCTGAAATATTTGAAAATATAGTGATTGGATATTTCGAATTGCAGGACTCTTTTTGGGGAAAACTTTCTCCTCCTGCAAGAGATTTACTTTTTAGGCTCCTTACCTACGATCATACGAAAAGAATTACTGCAAGTCAAGCATTAGAGCATCCTTGGTTTACAGAACAGTCTAGTGTTGACAAGGATGCAGAGTCTATTAAACGCTTGAAGAGCACCCATTCCGATGTTGTTCAAAATATTAGAACCTTTGAAAGCAGGAATAAGTTCAGGAAAGAAGTGCTTAGAATCATGGTCACCTTATTAAGTGATGAGGAAACAAAAAAGCTAAGGGAGGCTTTCCGCATCTTTGACATCAATAATACAGGAGAAGTTACTGTCGAGGAATTGCATCAAGTAATGAATGAACTAGGTCATGATTGTTCGAATGAGGATATAAAGCGAATTGTGCGAGAAATTTCACACAGTGAGAGTGATCATTCGATTAAATACACGGATTTTTTAGCTGCTGCGGCTGATACCAAAGGTCTTACTAAGGATAAACTTGAGCTAATGTTTAAATACTTTGATGTTGACGATTCAAAGTATATCACCAGTGATAATATCAAAGAAATGATGGCTCGAGCTGGAAGAAAGATGGAAGATAAAGAGATAAAGGACATGATTAAAGACGTCGATATCCTTGGTGATGGTAGAGTGAATTTCGATGAGTTCTGTGCAATGATGAACGTGGGAGTCCCAAAAAAGAGCGGGAATGACGAACCAAATAATGATGTATTAGGAATACCAAAGAGCTTAGATCGTGTTCCAGTAGAGAAAGAGGGAGCCATTAATGTATATACAAATAATTTTGCTCTTAAAAAAGAGTTTTAGCTATATTTTTTTCATGTGAAGAGTTTTTTTTTTCAGACCGGTGTGTTTTTATCTTTCAGATTTAATGGGGTGTTGTAGTAAGGGTATTGCCAGCAAATCTGCAGGAAGCTAATTTTCCCTTCTCTATACAAAGTCTTCAATTACCTAACAATCGTATTAAAATCCGATTTCGTTGGACTGAGGAGACACAACTTCTGCTGCTATCATATTACCTTTAAATATATATGAACTGTTAATGTAATTTTGAGTGAGAGTAGCTGATAAAACGGTGATGATCAGATAAGTTGGCATTAAATCTCGAAACCTTTGTTCCAATTTTTTTGAAGACCTTCATTCCCTTGACTAGAAAAAAGAGGATGTTTAATGAGATTCAAAGTTTATGAGTTGGGAGTTAAGTACACTAACTAATAGCTCTAAATCAATAAAAAATTCACGATGTTCGCGACGACTCGCGAGGAGTTGATTATAATAATAAAATCGAGTTTAAAGCCTTGATTTCATATATTGTTACCTTCTTCTTGCCGTCGAAATAATTAGGTTCACAGAGAAGCATACTTGTTCCTCACTTGTTATTATCAGGCATTCTCTTGTTCAATCTAATTCAAAAAATCCGAAAACAGATCTTGAAACTGGATATATGTATCTGTCCGATTTCCTTTCACTTTAGGAATTTCAAGTGTTAATTAGTTGAGTTCGAAGGCGGTAGCATTTTTTAAAATGGTTCAGCTATATCACAGCTTCTATGTTTAGATAATCTTTTCCAGGACATGAAGATCCTCCTTAAAACTTATCTATCATGCGCATCTTTTTTACGACTATTATTTTTTTGTTAGAGTATAATTTCTCCAAACGTGCGTTGTATTTTTCATATCAGAACCTTTATATAGAGACGTACTACCAGAATTTAAGCATCCCAATACAATTTTTTATTAAATCATTTAACTTAATCAAGATACTCGAGAGATATCAAAAGAAATGGGTCTCGGTTGCAGCAATCAAAGAACTCAATCAGGCAATGAGAACTTTACATTCTCCTTGAAGGATCAGGAACTTATGAAGAAACTCAAAATTTGCTCTGAGCACTACTTTAAAAACCTTGGAACATATCAAATAAAGAAAGAAGAAGACCTCCTCGATCATCTACTTGAATTCGGGAAGATTTATAACTTACCCTCAGAATTTGAGACAGTGGCGACTGCCCAACTGCATGATCACTACAAAAAGATCCGTGAAGAGGACGGGAAACCAATCACTGATCATGAGTTTACGGAGATCATAACCGGGCTTATCGGTGACTATTTCCGATCTGAAATTCTGGGTAAGATCCTTCGCTTTGAAACACTCATGAAGATGCCAAGAGATAATGATGAGGTAAAAATATCTACTCACTTATTGTGCTTTCTTACATCCTTCAAGCCAGATACCATCAAAAATACCGTAGCTGTCGAGTATCTGCCTTTTCAAGATTCCAATATCTTTCAAAATGGATTCAAGCTGTAAATTACTCATGTTATCTTTTATAACACCGACATCAAAAACAGCGGGATATCTCCCAAAATGATCGAATTAATGGTGAAACTGAATACGTTTCAAAATTTAGACGAATCTCCAGTTCACCGCAAGAAACCACAGACAGAAAAACATGACTTGTATTTGAGTAGAATCTCATCAGGAGTGGATACTATCGAAGCACTGGATTTTATTCCCATCGAAAATGATCTAGAAAATTTGGCTGATTGGAATCTTTCAATTCCTGCTATTGAAAATGATTTGGAGAAGTCTCGCCTTGCCTGGAGGTGTTTGGACAGACTGAAACTCTTAGATGAATTTAAAGTTCCATTGGACACATTAGCTAACTTCTTCAACGATGTAAGAGCTGGCTACATCAAGAACAAAAATCCATTCCACAATTACGATCATGCTCTCCAAGGTACAAGTCATTGGTGTATTTTTTGTTGCATTTAATCTCCTGTTAAATCAGTTATGCATGCGACTCAGTACATGCTTTATGATGCAAACCTGAGAAAGGACCTCTCAAAATTGTTACAGCTTGGAATTCTGATCTCAAGCTACTGTCATGATGTTGACCATACTGGAAGAACGAACGCGTTTGAAGTGGAAAAAGGAACAGCTTTAGCAATTGAGTACAATGATCGTTCGGTATCTTGTTATTCCTCGAAATTTGACTAATAGTAACACAAAGGTGCTAGAAAACCATCACGCTTCTTACACTTTCGGAATCTTGAAGAAAGAAAAATCAAATATCTTCAAAGAGCTATCTAAAGATGACCACAAGATAATTCGAAAGCTAATTGTCAGCTGTATTCTGGCCACCGACATGGCCGTCCATGGGCAGACTACGAAAGCTATGCAGCAGCTCCAAGAAAAAGTGAAAATTCCAGCTACTCTTTCCAAAAGGACAAATGATTTTTCAGACTATCGTAAATATTTCCCAAAAAAAAAAAGAGTCAATTAACACATTTTCGGTCACAGATTTGACAGAACAAGATATTCAACTTGTAACAGGCTACTTCGTCCATGCTGCTGATCTCTCAGGACCTGCTAAAAATAGCGAGTTGGCATACCTTTGGGCTGCTCGTGTGAACAAAGAATTCACAAACCAAGTCAAACCCAATCTCAGTTTTATGCACTCATTTCTTAATGTAGGTCAATGAGGAGAAAGAACTTGGACTTCCTCTGACAAAGCACATGCTAAATCTCGAAGATCCTAAAATTATGGCGAAGAACGAGATTGGATTCATGAAATTCGTTATAAAGCCTCTATGGGAGACGATTAATGATTATACTAATGGGAGTATGAAAATAGCCAGCATCCAGGTCGAGAAGAACATTCAAGACTGGGAGAGAAGACTCAAAGAAGCTGAAGAAAAACAACCCACCTCAGAAACCAAAGCATAGTGAATGCTTTGAGCTCTCTAGCAGTTGAATTCAGAAAAAAGCTGGACCAATTGCATTTCCACTGGTGTTTGTTTTTTTTTTCTCTTAAGGAGCCAAAATCTAAAATAATATTAATTATAACCATCATAATATAAGCCTCAAAAAGGACAAACAGTTTAGCCTTTCATAAAAAATACAATTATCAGAAAATCCCCACTTAAATATAAACATATATAACACAAAGAACTCCAACCAAATTCCAGCGATTATTTATGAAAAGAGTTGAGTAAGTTTGTTCATCGATTTGAAAGCGGAAAGAAAAAGAAATAAATTATGTCAATTTATAAAGGACTCTTTTTCTGAGAATGAATAGCAAAGACAAAATACAATGTCATAAGAGAGACTTCATCCTCAACAACAGAAAGAGTATAAATTGCTGCATTCAGAATTAATAATTTTTCAGAATGTCAATATGGAATTAAGAATGTATTTTCCAAATCGTTAAATGATTTAAAATAAACACTGGAAAAAGGAAAAAAATGTTTCAACCTAACTCGATAAAGACCTTGATAAATATGAAAAACTACAAGCAAATAGAAGGTGCGGATGATGTAAAAGAAGATAAACAGAAGCAGGCAGAGTTATCTCCAACGAAAAGCACCAGCTTGATTTCTGAATTCACTTCTGAAAGTTCATTAAAATATCGCGATCCATCCAGAATTGCTCTCGATACTAAGAACCTTATCAAAGGTCAGTCTCTCGCTCCATAAAATAAAAACTTATGATGACTACCATATTTGATAGAAATTGATATGCAAATCTCAAAAATTCAGGCTTGGAGAGCTGAACAGAAAAAGGAGCTCGAAAGAAATTTACAGATGAACAAAGAGCGATTTAAAACTTCAACCCAAGCCACCGATGCAATCAAAGATGAGGAAGAATATGAAGAACATGTTAACAGGCTGAACAATTTACTCAATCTTTATAATGAAGGTAATTAATTTAGATGCGCAGAAATCTGAAACTTTTGTATTATGATACGAAAGGTCGAAGAGATAGTTTAATCAAGCCGGCAGGAACGACAGAAACAGAATCAAAATTGAGAAATCATCTAGATAAAAAACTTGAAGAAAGCGAAGAGAGGCTAGGTATTCAATTAACGAATATATTTGAAAAATCCTGATTCTACTAAAAGCGAAACTCAACTGGGAGAGTCAACTTAATCAGCTAAGCGACATAAACAACAATGAATTGATATCAGGATTTCGAGAACTTGATATTGCGAAAATTAAAGATGCTCTTGAAATATGGAAGAGTGATATCTCATTTGTACTTAAAAAGAAGCAAGCAGTAGAAATTCAAAAGGATAATGGAAAAGAGAACCAACTTAAACAGTTACTTGAAGATAAACCCGTCAAATTTGATGACCTAAAAGGGAAATTTGATGAAATAGATAATGAGCTTGATGAACTTGAAAATATGTTGAATTCGGTGAAGATTTAATTGAAAAGGTGATTTATTTTTAACACTTTCAAGTCGTTCTATATCCCCACATCCATCATTTCAGTAATCTAAGGGAATGCCATCAGAACTATCTGAATTTTGAATCATACTTATTCTTTCGATCGAATTTAACCTAATCGCGTTATCAATATATTGCCTGTGGAAGAGAAAAAAGAAGAATTCGGTTACTGCAACTTCTTTATGTCATCCTTCGCTGGACGCTTCAGAAGAGCCAACTATTCCTCCAAACAAAAATTAACTTCAAGCTGAAATAAGGTCTTTTTTTAGAGCTACTTGTACTCCTATTCTTTAAAAACTAACTAACTCACTTAAGCTGCCGATTAAAATTGGTTTAAACTCTTGGTAAAAAGAAAAAAAATGGAAAGTTGTTCAGAGGCCGTTTCATGCATTAAATTAAGAATAACTCGGCTTGAATATCTAGCCCATTACGAGCTGCCACTATTCCATAATCCTTACTGTGTGATAATCCTGGGAAACAGAAAAGAAAGCACATTTACATATAAAAACGCTGGAAGACATCCCGAATGGAACCAACTCTACCAGTTAATGCTTTATGGGACTGAAACTTCATTGAAATTTCAAATTTTCAATAGCGAGCCATTGAAAAAAGATGAGCTGATAGGAGAAGGTGAGATAGAAATTTCAAAAATCAATAAAACTGGGAAGCACGGCCACTGGGTAAAGATTGTTTCATCGTATGTGCATATAGGGTCACTGGTGATCGGCTGTGAATCCAATGAACTCCCGGAACTTTCAAAATGTAATCCTGAAAACAGTGACATGCTTATTCAATTGGAATTTCAGCCTTGCAAAGAAAGAGTTTTAAAAAAGCAAGGTGTGATTAAAGAGGAGCTTCATGATTTTACGAGTATAACAAGAGAACACATTCGACAGCAAAAAGAATTGCAAAAAGAAAGTTTACAAATTGAAGAAGAAACTAAAGAAAATCCTAAAGACCACACCAATGGGGTGCTGAGCAAGATTACTAAATGGTATTCTATGTTACTCGGAAAGAAACAGACAGAGAAGCAAGAGATCCCTCCTACATTACCTCAAACAATCACAACTGGCCAGCAGAAAATTTTTAAAAGTGGTGAATGGGTCTTTGACGCACAAAAAATTGTTGATATTGAGACTATTCCTACAGATAGAGACCTGCTTCCAACTGACAGAGATCTCTTATATGACATCAATACCAAGCCAACAGTACTTGGAACAGAGAAAACATCCGATAAATCTGAATAAGCCCAATCACGTTGGTTTAGTTACTGTTTTTATTTTTTTCTCATAAGTTAGCACCACCAGTTAACATGTCATTGGATTTCTTGCTTCATCATTTTTTTTCTTCTCCTAAGTATAATAAATAGCCTTTGTATGTAAAATCATTAAGTTCCTTTGTTTACTTGAAATCATTTACTTTTACACCCGACAAATTATAAAATATGACTAAGGATGCAAACAGACCGAATTTTTAGTCCGTGGCTACTTTTTATTTTTTTGAAGATCGAAAATCGGCTGTACCTTCGAAAATATTCGAGCAACTTCATTTCTACAAAACGGAACTTGTTCGCTCTTACAAACCGACAATCTCTATTTGCAATTCCCTCCAGATGATGATCATAGAGTAGATGTTTCGTTTTTTGATAAGACGAGACTGATGAACTTGTTAGTTCGATGAATGCTAGCCACACAATCTGTAAAGTCTCGACTTTATTTTCACTGAACTTAATGCCGATTCAATATTTTACAAAGAATTTGCACAACTCAATTTCAGAAATGCTCGGCATATATTTATTGAGTCCTCTTATTCTTCTAGTTTAAAGCCTGCTTCCTGAGGCAGCTCAATAGAAACTAATCGAATAAGACTTGCTCGCATATTATTGAAATCCTTGTCTGGTTGACCGCCTTGATATTAAGACAAGCTAATGAAACAATCAGAAAAAAGGAATTTACTTGCGTTATATTTCTCAAGTGCAACGAAAACATCTTCATCTTCCACATCAAACTTCTGGAAAGTAAAATCACTAATTTTAAATCTGATGATAAGTGAGAAAGTTTCAGCCGAATTCTAGGTTATGATAATTAGATTGGAATAGCTGGGTGTGAATCCATTACGACAATTTTTGCGAATTTTTTCAGCTCTTCAGAATTGAGCTTAAGATATTCAAGTTGAGAATTAGTAATTTCCTTTAATTTTTCTTGACTGATCTCTTTTGAAGGGGGAAGAGCTGCTCTTTAAATTATTGCAATGATTTGCTTGAAAACATGAAGAAAAATACGATGTTGTTATGCTTGAGATTATGCCCTGGTTTCCTTCTGAAACATATTTATCGACGGCTCCCATATATTCAGATTTGGTCAAATCAAGAGCAGAAAGAACAGCATCTAAGGCCCCAGTGGTAAGATTTCTTTGATTTTGGACAAATTTCATGACCACTTGAGCATATTTTTCGTTATCTTCTGCAGCTCTTCTTTCTGAAACGTTCGAAACATTAAGGCCTGCTCTTTGGTTGCTTCTCGTTACCTTTTCTCTGAGCAAAAACTAAACCTCCTAATCCTTCACTTACCAAAACACGAACAGCTTGAGAAATTCGTTTCACAGTAGCTAAGCTGAGCACATTATCAACTCTCTTGACTTTAATCCTCGACACTATTTCTGAGGTGGGGACTTGCGTCTCATCATTTTCTTCTTCGTCATCTAAGCGTTTTCTTTTTACGAACCAAATCCTATCACAAGAATTGTCAAGTGGTTAAGCTAGACGTTTACCCTGCAACGATTACTGCAGCAACACCTCCAGCTAAAGCCACCTTTTTCCATTGCTTTCTCATAAAATCCATATTGCACGAGACCTCTACACTCAAACAAATAAATCCTAATATCTTTTTTTTTAAAAATTTAGACCTTACATTAAAATGTTGCTAACCTCTCAATAAGATAGAGATGCAAATGTGGCAGAAGTTTTCTATTACTCTTTCCTGATGAAAACATTTGATCCATTAAGCAATTGAAGGAACGGAGGCTCCCTCTCCTTCAATCTAGGTAGAGGATTAAACTCCACATGGGAAATATATATATATGGGAATCACTAAGATTCAGGCTAATCTCGATTGTATGCTGATATAATGCTTCGTTGCATAGATGAACACAACATGACGCTCTGAATATGAGCAGAAATCGTTGTTTCAAGAATTATATACAAGTATTAACTTGAAATCTGTCATTTATTTTTTTGGGTTCAGAGACGACCGTTACACTTATTGAACCGAAAAGTAAGGCCAGAATGAAACTCATAGAAATCTTCTCAAAATCCAAGACTTGACCCCAAATTTGTGTGCAATATTAGATATCCTTCCTAAAGATGACTATGAGAAGTAGTGAAAATTCCCTTGAGATCTATTTTCCATCTTTTGAAGTGTGGCAAACTATTAATGAATTTAGCCTGGGGACATCATATCACATATCTCAACATGCTGTGATGACAGCAATACATACAATCATCAGATTGAACAGAACAGAACCGAATCCGAATTTATTAGTTCAGTGAGGCGTTTTTTTATTTCATAAATATAGCATCTGCACAAGACAAAATCAATAACGGAAGAGAGTTGCATTATATTTAATTAAATTATAAAAGTTTTGTTCAAAAATTGCAAGCAATATGTATAGAAGCCTCAGAAATACGAAACTCAGAGAAAAATTTTAGTTACGATAACTTTTTCTCAAAACATTTCAATCCATAAAATTTCAAGCGAAACTATGATAAAATGATATTTTGGATTCTGATTCAGGCTAGCTAAGAGTCAGAGAATGAGAGATAGAGAGTTATTTAAGAAATATGAAATAAAACATGTAAATTTCTCCCGGGCTTCAATTTCTAAATTTTGAAGAAGACGAGGAGACAAGGAAGTTCATAATTCAAATTTGACCGACTGAATTATTTAGATACTACTCATCGCGTTGCAAATCATCAGAAAGTTGAAAACAAGATTTTCATGAAGAATACGATAGAATCTTTATCATTTTCGATTATCTGGAATTTACGGCATCAGGCTTCGAAATTGGCCATGTGATAAATATAACCTAAATAACGACAACCTTTTCTTTGACTAATAGTGCTCTGAGATAATTGTCTGTGAGATAGCATATCAGTCGATTAATTTTTTTATTAAATTAATTTGACGAACATCTTGAACGCATAACTAAACGAACTATGTTAAATTTCAACGGCAATTGTTAAATTTATTGAATTCCAGCAAAACTTTATTTACAGAGCATCACTTTTTCTGTCAAAATGAGCCCTTGCCTTTATTATAGCTCCTAATGGCAGAAATACATACATATTTTTGAGGTTTGCCTATGAATAATATAGAAAATGCGAATCAAGACACATTCATTAAAGCGTGAGAGCATGATTTTCGTTGCTTTCTTGGTCATCTTCCCTCTCAAATCCTAAATTCTCTGCAGAATCGACTACTCTCAGATTGTTTGAATGGTTTCAACACACCCAGATATATGGGGTCTTTCAAGAGCTTTCGCAACAATTAAGATTCCAACGGAAATAACGGGATCTCAAGGTATAAATAAAGACACCGTTTTGTTTTTTTTTTTTAATTTCAATGGCGATACAAAAAAAACAGCTAAATCTAAACCATTATAACTGCACTCAAATTGCTAATTATAATCATTTACAATTCCAGAAAATTATAGTGGCAAGACTTCGTGCAACACACATGACCAAAAGACAAAAGACAATTCCCAAAACAATACTTTCATTGGAAGAAAATATGCCCATTAGTGAAGTAAGCTCCGACTCATACGACTATAAAAATTTCAAAAATGGGAAATGGACGCTTGAAGAAGACGAGCAATTGAGGAAAGGTGTTGAAGTGTTTGGAGAGAAAAAATGGAAAGAAATTAGCACCATGGTCCTTGGGAGAAGTCCTCTTCAATGTCTCCATCGCTGGACTAAAATCCTTCGACCGGGCTTAATCAAAGGAGCATGGACTCCTCAAGAAAACGAATTGCTCCGTGAATGGGTAAGAGTTAATGGGCCTCAAAGGTGGTCTGAATGCGCTACTATAATCGTTGGAAGAAGTGGGAAGCAATGTCGGGAACATTGGTTCAACAAGTTAAGTCCCGATATCAAAAAAGGAAACTGGACTGCTGAAGAAGACGAAAAAATATTTTCACTCTATCAACAATTTGGAACAAGATGGTCGAAAATAGAGAAATTCATGCCTGGAAGAACAGAAAACTCAATCAAAAACCGATTTTATTCTACTCTTCGACGCATTGACCCAACCTCCGGAGCCAAAAAAGTAAAAAAAGAATCAAAGCAAGATTCAGCGAATCAAGGAGAATTTGAAGGAGTTTGTTCCGAAAAAACTGAAGCTGCTGAAAATTCAAATCGTTCCAGTCATAAAAGAAAGAATTCGTCTTCCGAGAAATCAAAGACTCAAGCACCAACACTGGCTGTGACTCATATGAAAAACAAGTTCGTTAAAGCCGTGTTGGAAAATCAAAGTACCACCACAAAGGATGAAGCTGGTTTTCTGATGAAAGCAGAAGAGTCCTTGACAAATGATTACCTTGAAAATGAGCTTAAAGGAGAAACCGAAAGTCAGCAATTGCTTGGACACATGAACGAGCTTGAGCAAAAGTTAGTGAAACTTGGAAGCAATCAGCTTCGGGGACTCAATTCAGATATTATTGACCAAAGCACATCAATTTCAATTGTAGGTCAGAGTCCCTCAAGTTTTTCTGACCCTCGAAATTTGCCTATTACTGCTCTAACTACAGATTTGGGTGCTTTCGAACTTTATCCAATGATGAGTTCCCATTTGTCTCAAAATGATGAGATGCAAAATTCGATTACTTGGATGTATGAAATAATTCACCACATCACAGACAATACGAATTTTTCGAATGAACAAAAAATAATTTTCTTGTTCCAACAACTAAAGAAACTTGAAGAAATGTTGACATTAACGAAAACCGAATTTTTAATGAGGTTTAATGAGGCTATCATGCACACGAAAGCCCAAGAAGACTTTGTTGCTGGCAATGAGTTCTCATTTTTTGAAAGTTTTCATCTCCTGCCACACGATTATTCAAACAATACTACTAGCTTCTAATCATATTACAACAAAATTTTGTATTTTGGAACACGTGCGAACAATCTTTATTTGTTAAATGAACAATTTCAAATGTATGTCATCTTAAATTAGAGCCAACTTCTGTAGGAGAGTTAGTCCTTAGTGATCTATTTTGGAATTACATTGATTAATTGTGTGCTGACTGAGAAATGAGTTTTTTCTGTGCTCAGCGTAATAAGACTATCAGTAACTCAAAATGCGTGTCAACATCAAATTCTACGCTGAAACAAGCTTGTCTGCAGAACCTCAGCTGACAGCACTAAAGAATCATAGAGTACAGAAAATATTTCAGAAATCACACAAACCGACAGAATTCTTTATTACACCTTCAGCCCTTCAAAAGATGTTCTGTATCCTCAATAAACCATCAAATAAAATATAAAAAAGTTCCATAATGATGGCCACTTCAATTCCTATCTCAAGCTTCATCAAAACACACTTTCTGAATTTAACATTTAGCTATTTGCTTTGAATACAATCTAAAGACTGCTTGGAATTTTTCATGATAAAACTGCAAAATTATGAACAGAGCAATCTCGAGAAATTAATTTTTCACTCAGAGTTCGTTGCAATGGTAAGCATGGTAATAAGTTGACATATCACAAAGATGCAAAAGCTTGTGAGTGGTGAGTGATCAGAGCTCCTTCAATAAAGTCATCTGTGGTGTTTCTCTAGGAAGAAGTTCGCTCTCAACTATTATTAACATAGTTTTTCAGTGATGATAGCAATTATCTTTATTACTGTTGAGGTAGTCTTCAAAATCGATTTTTCCAAGTCTATTCATAGCAATTTCAAGCTCTACGATGAAATGAATGGTTAGCTCTGGAGACAAAATATAAGCTCTTACGTAAATTTGAGCTTTTGAATCCAGGAAGTCGTCCACTCTGAGAAGCAATCGATCTTTCAATTGTCAGCTTCATTGGTAGATGCGATCCAAACGCAAGAGAATAACCTTGCATTCTTACTTCTTCTTCAGCAGCCCATTTCTGAAAGCGGTGTACTGTTAATTAAATCGATTTTCCTGAAAATTTCTACATTTTCCTGAATTTTCTGCACGGGATGTCCTTGAAGGTTGTCATAACGTCTAGAAGGGATGAATTCTGTGACAGAGAGAGGCTTAGCGAGGGAGTTCATCTAAAAGAGGAAGTTGTAAAACACTTAACATACGTTCTCACCTGGAGCTTTCTGAAAGATTTTTTTTGTTGATTTCAAATAGAATTATCAATATATAAAAGAAACTCGATTAATTCGCTTTAAACATCGTCCAAAATATCCAAAACTTCATTTTGTTGTTAAATAAGTCCATCATCGTTGGTACGAATCTAAATTAGGCTTGAAAAAGTATTCGACGTCCTAATCAACAATAATGACTTCTGAGTGATTAGTGAAGTAGAATCAAATTTGTAAAAGTATATAATAGTTGACCACAACTAATGTTATTAAAGTAAGTAACAGCTATTGGGATCAATTTGAAAAGTTCCCTCATAAAGAGCAATTTTAATTCTGAGATATTCGCTTCTTGAATGTGAATTTTTTTTTTGCAAAATTCAAAAAAAAATCTTTTATTTTTGACAGAGAATGTAGCTACTCAAGGGAAATTACCAAATATTTAATTTTAAAAAAGCAATGACTGTGTGTTCATTCAAGAAAAATGGCAACCAACGAGATTTGTGTCAAGTATTGCATCAAAAATGCTGCAATTAATTACTGTCATCGTTTTCTTGCTGCTATTTGGACTATGCTAGTAGCAAATCTCTATGCAAGAGAATTATTTTCCTTTCTTTCCCTTTTTAATTTTTTGATAACTAAGAGAACATCAGCTGAAAAAGGTCTTTTTCGAGAAGTTTGCTGCAAAATAAAAATGGATATCACATTATATGGAAAAAAGTTTTTACTGTTTTATATTTCATAATAAAAGATAAGTAATCTAATTATTGAAAGATACTGAGGAAATATGACCGATAAGCAAAGTGCCTCTCCTGGAAAGAGCACCTCGAATTGGTCATCCCCAACATTGAAGAGCATGGATAGCTATGCTATGGAGCAACATCTCAAAAAGCAAATCGAAACTTTGCTAACGGAGAACGAGAACCTCAGGGTTGCAATTGATCAACAGCAAAATGACAGAAATTTGGAAGTTAGAAACCTCGAGTTCAAACTAGAACAATTGTCCCAAGAATACGATAAAGTGAATCAGCTATTCATGGCTGCCAGACAAGAAAATCTTAATCTCAAAATTCAACTTAATGGAAAAAGCAATTCTCCTGACTGCGCTCAGGATCATACTGATGCTTTAAGACTTGAACTACAGCAAAAAGATATTGAAATTGAGAATCTACATAAGTTAAATGCGAGAAAAATGAACGAAATTGACGCTTTAAAAGCCCAAGTGATTGAGTTGCAAGCTGCTTCTTCATCTTTATCTCCAGAACTTCAGTTTAAATTACGAACAGTTATTGAAGAAAATGAGAAGTTGGGAAGTTCCCTTCGAAAAAAAGAGCTGGAAATAAATGATTTGAGAGATCGATTAGCTCAAAGCACCTATAGAGATTCTTTCAGAAGTCATTTGGAAACTCAAATTGAATCTCTAAGAACAGAAAATAATCGCTTGCAAGCGGCGCTCACTTCAGCAGCTAAAGACACAGAAAGTTGCAAACAACTGGAAGAAAAAGTATTACAACAAGAGAGCAAATTAACAGTGCTTGCTAATGAGAGTAAAAGATTGACCAATCTTCTTTCTGATCGAATGAAGGAGAATGAAGGACTAAGAGCGATGATCGACCAAATTCCAGATCTTGAGAACAAAGTGTATCTCTTAGTTCAAGAAAATGATCGCTTAAATGAGCTTGCTCGATCGAAAGACAGAGAGAATGGACTGATTAAAAATAAGTTGATGCAAGCAGAAATTTTAGCATCAAAACTGCCCGAGTATGAAAACAATTTGAAAGTTTTAAATAACAAACTTGCCGGCAAGCAGCAAGAGCTAGATGGGCTAGAAAGTCAATATAATGAAGTTCAGTTAGAAAGCAATCGCCTAAGAGGTATTGAAGAGAAATATAATAAGCTGCTGACTGATTTAGAACGATGTGATCAAGAGATGAGGGAGAAAAAAGTCATAATAGATCAACTCAAACCAAAGGCAGATCAAGTTGACGGTCTAACTGCACAAGTTTTAGATTTACAACAAAAAGTGTCTCGGGTTCTCGATGAAAATGAAGATTTGCAGGCAGTGGTTTTGGAGAGAGACAAACAGATTGAGGATTTGGAGAAAAAATTGGCTGTCATTAGAGATTTGGAAGTACAAATTGATTCGTTGAATGATCAAAACAATAATTTGAAGAAAGATCTCTCGGTTGTAAAATCCAGACTAGTAACACTCGAAAGTCTTGAGCCAAAACTGAGAGATGCGGAAGATCGTGTTATTAGAGCACAAGATGAAGTGGATAGGCTCCATAGAATTATTGATGAAAGAAACCAAGAGCTAGACCAAGCTCGGGGAAAACTATCGGAAAATGCACAATGGGTTCATAAGGCACAGGCTTACATAGCAGAGAATGAAAGACTTGCGGATCTCCTCAATGAAAGGGATCAACAAGTCACAGATTTACGTGGTGCTTTGCTTGGTTTTGAATCGATAAAAGACGAGCTCAGGCAGGCAGAGCAGCAACTTCAATCAAAAAAAGATGAAGTTGAAAAACTAAATAAAGATCTATTGCAAGCGAAGAATAAAGTTGCAACACTCAGTGCACTGGAGCCAGAGCTGCGAGCAAAAATGCAAGAAGAAAAACAAAGAGAGATTGTAAAGAGTCTAAATGTAATATGATACCAATGAATTATATATAGGAAGCTGCTGTGAGTGAGGCAAATCGAAAGAATACGATTGGTATCAAGAATTTAGAGGGAATTATTAACGAATTGAATGAGAAAAAGGAAGATTTTGAAAATAAATTACATAAACTATACGCAGAAAATGACCGATTGAGTAATATTATTAAAGATCAAAAGTCAGAACTCGAAGTTGAGAGAAACAGATTTCAGACGCTTGAAAAAAACAAACAAGAAGAACTTGAGCAGATGAAAATTTTTTATGAAGACAAATATCACAGGGAATTGGTAAACTTAATGGCAATTTGCTGGCATTTTCAACTATATTTATTTAGGAATCAGTCCTAACTTCAAATCGTGCGAAATGGGAAGATGAGATAGCCAAAGCAAAGCAGGATGCAGAGGCTTTCGAATTTGAAAACAAGGAATTGCAAACCAAGATGAATCAACTGAAATCAACTATAGAAGCTCAGACTGAAGAGGCTGAAGAATGGCGAAACAAACATTTAAATCTCGAAATTCAAAGAGCACAGGAAATAGAAATCTTACGTCAACAATTTGAAGCTTTTAAAAGATCCAATATTGTAATATGGATTTTGTCTCTTCAAAGTAACTTGCCCTAATGTGAATCAATAGGAAACTAAAGAAGCGCAGATCAGATTTGATGCTGAAAAAATCGCTCTTGAAACACAAATCAATCAACTGAGGCAGAATTTAGATGATTTGGAAAATCAGATTCAACTGTTAACTTCTGAAAACGAGAAACTCTCTCAATCGAATCTAGAGAAAATAAAAGAAACAGAAGGTTTTCGTTTGAAACTAGTTCAGCTGGAAGAGCGTCTTCGTAATGAAACAAGTGAATTACGGCTACAATTAGAGGAGCTCAAGGCCAATAATTATGTAATTATATTATTTTCCTTTCAGATTAGAAGTTATAAATGAAATTTCAAAACAGGATGCAAAGCAGCTTGAACTCAGATTTCAGTCTGAAAATAACGCAAATCAGAATCAGATTAGGCAATTGAAAAATATGAATGAAAATTACAAGCAAGATGTCGAGCGGTTGCATACGTTGTTGACAGAGAGGAAACAAGACTTTGACAAACTACAGAAGGAGGTACTGTGGTTTCTTTTTTCCAATGTCATCATCTTGTCTTCTACGTAGTATAAAGAATTAAAAAAGTCGTTTGACGATAAAAGTTCTCAAAGTCATACTGAGATCAGTGCTAGGAAAGAGAGTTTCGATTCCTTAAGAAAGAAGGTTGAAGAGCTGTATAATAAAAATTTTTTTCAAAGAAGATTGATCTCATAACAAATTCAGAGAAAATGCAAATGATGAGTACAAAAAGCAAGTCGAGAAAAACAACATTGAGCTAGCCAAGAAGAACAAAGAGCTTGTCAATAAGATCCAAGAGCTCGACGTTTTGAAAGCTCGATACCAAGAGTCCTTGGAGAATTATGAAAATCTGAACAAGGGGGTAAATATGTCCAATTCTTTCTGAGAGAGATTAATAGTTCCATCCCTACAGCTGTTTCAAAAACTATTAGACGGAGGAGGAAGCAGACCTCACAGCATAAAAAGCCTGCTTGGATCAGAATATAAGAGCCGCACAAATCAGTCACCTTAGATCTTTATCATCTGGCCAATTACTCGTAACAAAACGTATAATTATTTTATTTTTTTTGTTTAGATGATAAGAATAATCGAGTGTGCCATTCTTTAACAAATTTCTTTTCAATAAACAACGAATGGACAGGAGGCAAAGCATTATTTGCTTAGAATGTCGAATATTAGCAGCTATCCATTTTAAATTTTAGTGGGAACCGAAAAAAATCAATTGAAAGAAGTTCACTTATTATTTCTTTTAATTGAAATAAATTCAACCTGTTGAACTCCAAATAAGAGTAGAAAACGATGTCTTCGACCGAGAAGAATAATAGTCCCGCTAGAAAATGAACATTCTCAGAAGATACTGACTCTATCTGTGAGAAATATGCATCGAGTTGTTAGATCGATTGGTTTTTATTGTAGAAGAGATGTCGAACAGAAGAAGACTGAAGGAAACACCTTGGAATGACACACCATTCTAAAGAGTCTTTATCACCGTTGTGAGAAGGTCCATACTGGTTTAGGAAGTAAAGTTACAGAAAAATATAGCAGCACATAATAGAAAATGTATTCTCTCAGAAATGCAAGAGATCTATTCCAGAGTTTCATTCATAAAGTAGTTTTGAGTTTGAAGAAAAGATATTTCCAAGCAGCTTGCAAGAATTTCGTGCACGATCTAGATTCTCCAAGACATTTATAATCTTCCAAAAAAAAAAGGAGACCTGACTCAATTCTCTATGGAAACAAATTTTTTTCCAGAGTAAATACATGATGATTACTTCTATACACTCCAATCCAATCATTACGCTCGAACACTACCGCCACCTTTGAGTTAGGCACAGATCCAAATTTGGAGGAGCGATAGTAGCATAATTTTAGTCGTCAAGATTATTTAGAGTTCAAGTGCCTTGAATGTTTTAAAAATTCATAAAATTCTTGCACTCAGGGTGCTCTCTCCCAACTCTTATTACACTTTTCTTGGTTCTGGATTATTCTGAAAGAGACGTACTTTAGAAGATAGAGGATATTTGCTTGGAAAGCCTGAATTTAGGAACCTGCCATCATGGATGAGCAAATATTTCAGGTTTTGGAAAATGCTTTTGCGTTCAATCAATATATGAATCTGGCAATGGAACTTCAATACAACTCTGAAAAAAAAATCGGCAGTTCTACTCATGTTATCCGAAATCCGACAAAAAAGGGCTTGTTGATCTTCATTCGTTCAAAGTCTATCATGGGAGGAGGTTCTTTTTCAAACAAATTTTAAAAAATTTTCTCATCTGGAGTAAATCACCCAGAACAGAAAACTAATCGAATAAAATTTAGTTACTAACATAGATCTAAAATTAGCCAGCTCCTTAAAATAGTGCGCTTGCGAATTATCTGCCATTTTCAAAAAAAAAAGCGGCCCATAATCAAAAAGGAAAATTCAAAATCGCGTGTTCGAAGCGAAAAAACGGAACTAACCTCTTGCTGCTCTTTTCCTTTGAAAAAAATCATCAGAAAAGAATGGGATGACCAAATGAAGCAATTCTAAGTTGACATAACTGCAATATATATATAAAGGAACAGAGTTTATTTTATAAAAGAATTAATATTTTAAGAGCAAACAGTTTGAATAAGCAAATGGCAACCCGACTGCCGCCTCCACTTATAAAACAAGTTATGGATAAAAAGATGAGTAAGCTCTAAATTTATTACCTTTATTTGATGCATTATAGCCACTAGTAGTGAAACTCGAGCGTCTGCCATGAGTGTCCAATCTACTACAAGGTGTGCAAAGATCAAGGTAATTGAAGTTTAATCTCTCCTCTCCACCCAAGTACATTTATAGACTAAAATATATGATCTGCTTGAGAACTACATCTTTGTGGGGTTCATGACAATCATAACCATTTATGCTTTATTTGCAGACGATATCCGACAACTGGCGACGAAAAAGGTTAATCTTATCATACTCAAAGCTCTAAATTTTTATAACTGAAATGGTAGGATGCAGATGAAGGATTTTATATCATGACGTCAATATGTCTTGGGATCTTCCTTTTTGAAATTTTCCTTTCCTGCATTGCTAAGGTAAAGATCTGTTATACGCGATGTATTTATAAATATTTTAAGCCTGGGTACATTTTTGGATATTTCTTCTTTCTGGACTTGATTTCAACGGTTTCTCTGATATTTGATATCGGATGGATCAACGAGGCTATTTTCGGTGCTGGAGGAGGAGGTGCAAGTGCGGCAGCTATCTCAAAGTATTTCTTCTTGAATGGCTAGGTGATAAAGCGTGATTTTTTGAATAGAGCCTCAAGGACGTCGCAAGTAGGGACGAGAGCTGCTAGAATTGTTAGAATCATCAGATTGATAAGGCTTGTGAGATTAGTGAAAATCTACAAATTAAAACAAGATTTGGATGACGTCAAAGTCAAAGACGAGAATTTCATAATGATGGACGATGATGAACCAGTTGAGGGAGATAACGCTAAAGATACCACCACTAAAAAAGAATCACGCGTATCAGTGACTAATCCAGGCTCAGCTGTGACTAATCCAGACCCAGCTGTGACTAATCCAGACCCGGCAGTCTCCAATGCCGAGGCAACAGTATCAAATGCAGATGCAAAACTCACCAAACAAGAACCCTCGGACTCAAAGCAAGAACCCTCAGACTCAAAACCAGACGCAGCAGTCTCTAAGCAAGACTCATCAGTCTCCAAATCTGGAGCAGAAGTCTCCAAACCTGACGCAGTGGTATCCAATGGAGACGAAGCAGCCACCAAAGGAGGTCCATCTGAAGCTAATGTCGCTGAGGAAGGTCAACAGCAGAGAAGTTCTATGAATGAGGAAACTGAAGCTCAGAAACGATTCAATATGCAACGACGAGCCAGACGATCTGGAAGGTTAGGGAAGAATATCGCTGCGAAATTGGAAGAACTAAATAAACCAGATGAAGAAGAAGTAGCAATAATTCTAAATTTCCAGAATAATGCCAAAACCAAATCATAGGTGGTTGTGGAAACGAACGTAGGCAAGAGACTCTCCGATTTAACTACCAGAAGGGTCATCGCCCTTGTCCTGAGCGTCATGATCAGTATCCCTCTCTTCACAACAGGGACTTTCAAAAGTGACTACACATCGTACGAATATGGCCTGGCCTCGCTCTATTCAGCTTGGGAGTAAGCATTCAACTTTAAATCATCATCATACTTACATAAATTTCTTAGTTCCAGTTGGACCCGCGCTGAACAATATTCAGCGATATTTAATGCAACCCTTGAAACATACACAACTATGGGATTGGTAACTCGTTGTATCCAAAAATCACGAGCTAATAAATTATCAAGGCTGCAAGGTTGCCTCTCATAAAATTAGAGTTGGATAGCAAGACTCTTGGACAATGGAGTGATCCAGATCTCCTTCGTACTTCAGATCAGCAATACTATACGGGTGGCTCCGATTCCGTATTTGATTCGCTGGAGAAATGTTCTTTAACTTTTCATTTAGAATGGCGACACCCATGTCACTGCAATCTACGATCAATCAACTGACAATAACCTAGGTGCTGTTCTAAGTATTATACGAACTCTTTTTGTGAGCGTTGTGCTGACAGGAGGGGCTCTTCTGTTTTCCAAAGACGCGGGAGACTTGGTTGTGGAGCCAATAGAAAAGATGTTAAAAAGAGTTCAACGTATCGCCAAAAACCCGTTAAAAGCTGTACAGATGGAAGAGACAGAAGCATTATTAGCAGAGAAAATGGAACAAGAACAGCAGAAGAATAATAAAGCGAAAGATGAAAAGGGTCAGGAGAACTATGAAACTGCAATTCTCGAGAGGACGATTGTGAAAATTGGAGCATTGCTTGCTCTTGGATTTGGAGAAGCAGGATCTGAAATTATATCTCAAAACATGGCTAAAGGTAATTCAATATTTAAAAGCTGTTTTGAAACAAGTTCATGTCCTTTCAATCTATAGGTGGTGATGTTGATCCTATGATCCCAGGAAAGAAGGTGATGGCTATCTTTGGATTTTGCGACATTCGTAATTTTACGGACGCAACTGAAATTCTTCAGCAAGAAGTTATGGTTTATGTCAACGAGATTGCTGAGATTGTACATGGAACTGTCGATTTCTTCTCTGGTGCTGCTAATAAGAACATTGGTGATGCATTCTTATTAGTGTGGAAGTTTCCTCAAGATGAGGTGGAATATGACGAAGAGGGTCAGCTTCAATTAAAGGATACTGATTCTGTGAGAGGTTTCGCTGACATGGCATTAGTCTCGTTCTTGAAAATTATTGCTAAGGTCAATCGATCAAAGAAGCTTGACAAGGTATTATCTTAAAAGGAGCTAATGGAGGAGTATAATCTCTTATTATCTCTGAATAGTATAGAAAACATCCTGGATTGAATGAGAGAATGCCAAATTACTCAGTTAAAATGGGCTTCGGTCTTCATGTTGGGTGGGCCATCGAGGTACTGAAAATATTATCTTAGTCTCAAAGTCTGACTCTGTTAATGATGCTGTACTTAGGGTGCTATTGGTTCTGAATATAAAATTGATGCCTCATACCTCAGTCCGAATGTTAACATGGCAGCTCGTCTAGAAGCTGCCACAAAGCAATTCGGAGTTCCAATCTTATTGAGGTAAGATGATATTACGTTTTATCTCGATTTCTAAAAATAATCTCTAGTGGTGCTATGAAAGACTTACTCACTGATGGAGTAAGATCTCATGTGAGAATTATCGACAAGGTTACTGTCAAGGGAAGCATCCAGCCAATAGGTAGAATGTCGCTATCACTCATAGTCCTAATTTAATTCCTTAGAAATGTGCACGGTGGATCTTGATTTCCAAAACCTGAAAATTAATAAGAATGAAAAAGATTATGCTTCTCTTTCACGGATCGAGAAAAAGAAGACTCGTCTAAGAAACAGAAACAAAAGAGACAAACTGAGGGAGAAAGTTATGCTGGGAGAAATCGACATCGCTAAATATTTTGAGGAAGATAAAGATCTTAAGATGATGAGAGAGGCTTTCACTCAAGTAACAACTAAATCTCTCTAGCGCTAACGATGATCACAATAGGAATTCGATGAAAAATGGAAGGAAGGCTTCTCCTTCTATCTCGAAGGCGATTGGGAAAAGGCTAGAGAATATTTCGAAGATACTTTGGTAGTTTTTTACTTCAAAAAGTTTTTTTTCTTAACTTGAATTAGAATTTGATCCCAGGCCGCGTTGATGGTCCCTCAAATACTCTCCTTTCAGTCATTCAAGAGCAAGGAGGAAAAGCCCCCATTGACTGGAAAGGATACAGAGAATTGACTGAAAAGTAAAGGTTTTTGCCTTTTTATAAAGAATAAGCAACAAATTGAAATCAAAATCTTTTTATAATTGTAAATATTTGATTCTCAGCTAAATTTGAGTATAATCATCTCTACATAGCACTACTTTTGCATATAAATTCTGGAAAAAAGCATCATTAATTGGTTAAAGTGATAATTAAAACTGAATCCTGGAAGGCGATGTCAGGAGATTAATTTTCGCACATTGCTTACAGATGAGCAATTATAAATTCAGGAGAATCCACTTTATTGAAACATAATATCTTCCTTTGGAAGAGGTGTAGCATATTCATTTTCCAGGTGGAGAATACTTTCTCGATTCAAAGTTAATCTCGATATCATGATGCCATATGAGATCTTCCCAAGGCGCAAACAGCTAGCAAGATGACAAAACAGGGTGCTTTCGTCAGCTGAGTTCCGATAAGCTACTAACTAACTTCATTCGAAAAATAGAAAATGAGTTTGATTAAGAATAGTTTTTGGAAACTGTAGATCAATATCTCACAAATAATGACATGAGAACAAATTTATGACAATCAGAAAATCTAAAGCAATACTTTCTTCAAACGATCTGTGTAGGCTTCAAAGAATACTCTATTTCTATGATATTGCTCCTCACTCTCTAACTCATTGACTCTTAGCAATGCGAATTCCAACTTTAAACCTGATTTTATTCTGTTCAGGATTTCAATTAAGACCTTAACAGATCGATAATGGAATCGGATTCCTCGTTGTCTCTCTAAATTCAGCACAGTGGCAAAATATTGATGATAGCTTAGGGCTGGATCTGTAAGTTTCTTTTCAAGTTCTTCTTCACTCTCTTTGCAATTTTTCAAGAATTCTTCATAGAACTCCTTCATCATTTCCAGTGCTTGCAATTCGAGATCCAGATTCTTTGGATAGAAGAAGTCATCCAATGTATGAGTTTTGTACTTCCAATTCACAGATTTAAAGAAATCAAGGAGCTCTATAGCAAATTTCCTTCTTCTTGCTTTGAGCTTCTTGATCCTTGGTACTTTATAATATTTGATTTTTTCGATCAGCCATGTATTCCCGTTCAAGTATTTTATATAAGGTATTTTGAAATGGACATGGTCATATTTGTTATACTCCAATGTCATTCCATATCTCATTAACATCAATCGGTTTGATAATCTTCCATAGCAGAAGAAAACTTGAGCTTCTTTCTCAAATTGATCCTTCCAGGCTGCCTTCATTATAAAAGTGTCAAATTTGTCCTCTTTCCAATCTTTGTCTTCTTTAAAATCAATAGTTGACTTCTTTTCCTCCTCTTTCTTTTTAGTTCCTCTCTTGATCGTTTCAAACTGCTCGATCTTAATCTCTGATTCAGCCTTTCCTAGCACCTCCTTGTAATATTTCCAAATTTCGTTTTTGTAGAAAACATTTTGGGTTTCAATGCTAGAAATTTCTTTACGAGCTGCGGCCAGCGAGAGTTTGCCAGCCTCGTAACGTTGCTCAAGGTCGTCTAGGTAGCAGAGGATTTCTTTCATATAGGACGTAGTTAAAGTATCACACCAATTGAACTTGGTTGTGAAAAATGTTTTAATATCCTGAATTTTTGATTTAACTTCGTCCATAAAAAACTCGTCCTCTTTAAGGAGCTGTTTTTTTGTGTTTGACAGGAACCTTGCTTCAGAATCCTGATCATAATCAAAATCTGAGTCCTGATCATGCTCGATGCTACCATAAGTACCATCTGATGTCTCGAAGTTATCGATCTCTTCTTCAGTTAGTGGCTTTGGATCGTCGAAATGTTGGTCAGCAGGCTTGTGAGGATTATCTTCGTTATAGCGAAAATCATAGAAGACGTCAGTGCATTCGTGGTTCAGCAGTTCTGCCATAGGCACCATGGTTACATACTCGAAGTATTTGCCAAAGCATCGAGTTGTTAGATGAATATATATCCATCTTACATTCTCGTAAGTGAAAAATTCTTCTTTTAAGATATCAGGGTATTTTTTCGCTATTTCTAAGAACTTTTGGGCCTCTTCTTCAAAAGAGCTGCGAGTTCCTCTGGCTAATCTCACCAATGACTCATCTTCAAGGAACTCAAGTTCCTCTTCTGGCCAAAAGATGACATAATCTATGTCACGAGACAAATTTTCAAGAAGGTGGTACCATGGTGAATCTTTGCCTCGTGAATGCTCATAGATCAGGAACATCATGAGCATACGATCTTCCCAAGCGTATGCCCGATTGGGAGAAAAATAATCAGGATTCTCTTGAAAAATCGACCTTACGGGACTGAACCAGGCTTGACGGGTTGTGAGCAACATTTCGCGTGGTATCTCCATTAAAATCTGGTCAGAGTGGATATCTTCTGTCGCAACCATGCCGGGATATTCAAGCCCGTTCTTCAATTTAAATTTACCCACAGCTAACTTATTCATTTTTGCTCCTTTTGACATCAAATCTTCCAAATAGACCTTCAGTTTAGGAGGCATTTCTTCTCTCACAAAAGATGAATCCTTCTTTTTGAGTTTCTTCTTGTTGCGCAGGTATTTCCCGATGGTATACCTGTTATTGTTTGTGCTGCTGGTTTCAGTTTCTGCGGGTTCCATACAGTGAAATGATATTTAAGATAAATTACAAATATAGAGTGTTGAAATCAGCCAAAAATTACTTATGAACCCAAATCTAATTTGATTTGGACTCACTCAGAAAATGAAAAAATAACACCTAATGAATCAAAGGAGATATACATGTTTCTGGCTACAATTCTACATTTGTAAATATCCTCACGTTCCTTTATATCATAACTTAATAAATTATTACTGAATGCAATGGCAGGCTAATATGAATAACTGCAGGAAAGATTTCTCAGACTTTCATTGTTGAAAATAGAGCGTAATTACTAGCATTAGATTTTGGAGTCTTTTTTTTTACTTCAGGAGACAAATTTTTACAATTCGACGCAGAGAAGCATTAACAAAAGAGCAACATGAACTAAATGATTATTTGGATTGTTCTTCCTCCTGTACTTGAGTATGATCAATTAAAAATTCGTCGCCCAGCTTTTTCGGAGGAACAAATGGTTTCATAAATGGATCTTTTTCATCAATTTTTTCTCCTTTCTTCAGGAAATCAGCTCTCGAGTATTTCAGAACTGCAAATTCGCTTGGCTTCAGGTTTTCGTAAGTTTTGTCGTAGTCATCATAGGTTTCGATTGGTCCGTATTTTTCCTCAAGATATTGCTCAAAACTGACTTTTCTTTTTGGATTGTTCACCTATGAGAGATTCAAAAAGGTTGTTATCGTTAGTAAATTAGATGATGAGTCAGAGTACTCTATCAAGCAACCAAGTTTTAAACTTCATCCAATCGGCGTGGGGGGAGTGGTTAAATCTAAAAGGATACTCCTCTTCAGAAGCCCAGAATTCTTCTGGAGTTGGGTATTTACTCTTTCTGTCTCTTGGGTGCAAGTGCTCTTGATGCTAAAATTTAGGTATTTATAGTGTCTTTCTTTCCCATAACAAGAAACAAATAAAATAGCAGCAAAAATTCGAGAGAAACAACGGAAAAGTTACCTCATAATCGTATCCTTCGATATTATCACCCCAGTATCCTGTAGTTTGCTTGTGATCGTACAAAAGAAAAGCATCAAAATTATTATCCTCAAAATCAAATTCTCTGGTTGCGACTCTGTCATTTCTGGTTGGAATTGAGCCATCTCCAAAGGCCTATTATCATAAAGAAGTAAGACTATAAATTTAGAGTTTTTATTACAAATATCAGCTTTGCTGGTGCCAAGTTAACTTTGCGAACAACAAGACTATTTCGATTGTATTTCACGAGTTGACGATCAAAATTAAGCCATGCCTCATAATTCGTTATGTTGGTATCAAATCTTGGGCGATCATAAATTCTTCTCTTTCTTCTTGGGATCGGCTTTTGCATTTGGCCACTCTCAATCTTTTTCTGAATCTCCTCCTCTTTCTTCTGGTCCTCAACGGCAGTCGCTAGTTTTTTTGTGTATTCAGGAAATTGTTCGAAATTGTAGTTTGTGTTGTGCACATAGGTTGGCTGTTTTTCGAAGTTGTTGTCAACAACACCAGCATAGGCTCCGCGGTATTTTCTTCCAAACTCTCTGCTAATCACAGAAACCAAGCTCTTGGCTCCGCAACCTTTGCTAATTCTCAGGAATGCTCCTTGCATTGAAGACCTTCAGCCTCAAATAATTTTTTTAATCGAGCTTATAGCACTTGTGTCTTAATTGCACAAAGCCTTTTTTGAAATCCAAATGAGAATTACTTTAAATGAACACTAAATCCATCTTCCCGAAAAATACAATGATGGAAAACTGAAAACTTTGTTTATATTTAGGGAAGGAATGTTGACTATCTGACTTAGTCTTTTGTGGAAATAATCTTAAAAGCAAATATACATAAATTTCATGTGTTAACAATTTCATTATCAATTTGAGATACACTATCAGTGCTCTCTGGCTCTATCAGCTACTGAAGAGCGCAATATAGAATATTTGAATATAAACAATACCTTGTAAGAGAAGAAAAACTAGCAAAATTTTAGCAAGGATGTTTTCAGATTGCTAATCATATCTCTATATTTGAATAAAATGGTGAACATCCGAATCTACGATCGGTAATTGGTAGATTTCATATCTCATAAAAGAAACTAAGAAAAGATTTCTAAACAAATAAACGCGAGTTCTTGAAGATTCATGCTATTACAAAGCATAGCACACTTTAGTAGATTTTAAAAATAAAAATCTAATCAACAAGCAATCAATAAAAAAATTCTATAGTGAACATATAATTCTATATATCATGAAAAAAATAATCAGATGATAGGAAAATTAGGATATAAATTTTGCAACAATTTGTATTTTACTAAGACAACACTCTCCTTCAGGTAGAAAAAGATTCATTTCTTGGACCCATAGTCCGACTTCTCGTGTTAAGAGTGAAATTAAAAGGCCTGATACACGTAAAGATAGGTATGGTTTCTTTGTTGTCAGGAGCCTGAGTAACAACTTCTGAAGAATCAACGTGCAGTTTCGCCTCATAATCTACACAAGACAACACTGAGCTTTCTAATTTTGTGAATTTGTATGTGGAGTTTGTCCTCGTTTCTTTTGAAGAAAATTTTGGGAAGAATTTTTTGTGACCAATTTGTGTCTTTTGAGATATCGTAGTCTTGATTATATGAAACAATTGAGATTTATCTTCAAACACCTTAACGGTGTGGAGAACAGAATTTTCGTTTAAATCTTCTCCAAAATCTTCATAAGTGTCTTTGATACAATTTGGGAGCTCTTCCTCAGGTTGCTCATGTAGTTTTGACTCTTCAGATAGTTTATCAAAACTTTCTTTGCTCGGAGTGTCAAAAGATACTCTTTTAATCTTCTTATCTTTTGGGCCATTCTTCATTCTGGAAACGCTCAGAGATGAACTTCTGGTTGAGCTTTTAATTGTTGTCTGAGGTTGTGGAGGATTCTTTTGAATAAATTGAACGTATTTTTTAGTAACAGAGCGCACGTCGTCTTCCTCTGCCAATTTTTCCAGAAAAGGTATGAGATCGAGCAATTCTTGATCTTCAGGATCTCCTAAAAACGGCTTTATCACCAAGACGTTCTCGGGTTGGTTCTCAAAGTGCAGAAGGGAGTCCTTTAAGCAAAAGTGTCACTAATATCATCCAGGCAATTGAATTTACATCGATTAGAAGGATATCTTTCATAGGAACTCCGAGTATTCCAAGACATTTTACTGCTTTGTCTCCATCAACGATCTTGCAGTGCTTTCGATGCAAAATTGCTGCAACGTATTTTTTAAGATTTGTTTCTTTTAGCAATGTTTCCGCATACTATAACATTTTAATTTTAGGTTGGTAATTCACGAGATGATGCTGATTTTCAATTACTTCCTTTGAACCAGTTGTATATACAGCTATTGTGTAAATTTTTGAAATTGATTGAAGGAAATGTTCTGTGTGAGGTCGCAATAAAGCATTCACTTGCCGGATGGAACCACTTGACTGAAACTACAATCAAAAAGGATCAAATTATATTTTTAGAAAGAATTCGAAAAAGTTACTTTGATCTTTATCATTCCCTGTTCATGAGCCTCTTTTCTGCAATGAACCAGCGTTTCATCAAGATCAAGCACCAACACCTTTTTCTGATTTCAAAGAAATTATCGTTGGTGAAGCTGGTTGCAAAATTATCTAAACCTTAGTTTTTATTCTAGCAAAGCCCTCACGTTGGTTGACAACAATTGGAGGAGTGTCCCAGGGTGATCGATGTGTGCTTCTACGCTTGCTTGGCTCGGAGAGAATGAGTGACGAGTTGGGACTTTGATTTGTCTTCTGCGTCAGAACTTTTTTAAGCATCAAAGCGATTTATTCTGATTATAATGAGTTCAAGAAGAAAAATCAATTCTGAGTATTTCAGAAAGTTGCTCACAAATTAATTAAAGAGCTTTTGCAGACTGACTTCGGATAAATTAATTTATTTCATCAAAAAACTTCAAAAACCCCTTTAGTTCTGTTAATTTGATTTATTTTTTTCGCAAAATCTATTAACAACTTAAACTGAAAAAAGAATTCTTCTTTGAACGGCTATGAAATAAATAAACTCCAGAATTTATTTTTGCTTAATTCCAAAAGTTTAATGAAAGAAAAGGAGTTATCCAAGGTTGATTATAAGGGAGTCAAATAATAAATTGGAGCACTTTCGGCATGAGGTTGTATCGAAAGAGGTCAGACTGTAGTTTATCTTCTGACAAGAGAACACTGAAGCTTCTGTTGAAGTTTCTCGAAAGAAATTCAACAATATCTGCACCTTTGGGATGAATCGCAATTAAATTTAGAGGATAAACTTGAGAAAAAGGTAGGTATAGCTGAAGTTATAACTGGAATCCAATTATTTACGGAGAATTCCGCCTTCAGTATCCGATTTAGCTGATTATTTATAATAGAGAACTCATTGTTTCTGAGTTCACACGTGAGAAAATAAATTTAATGAGAGGGGTCAGGCCCTTTCGAGAGAGAAAAATGAAATACTTGATAAGTAAAAAGCTTCGTTATTGCACCAAATGTGAGTCCAAAAAAGATTGCTGCTGGACAAGTATCCCTTTGTCCAGAATTTTCAGTAGTTTCTCTGCGCTCTTCGATATTAGAGATTACTTGATTGATCCTGCACTTAGCGTACCATATAACTCCAGTAATTGAATAAGGCCAATTCCAGCACAAAATCTACTCAACAGAAACTTCGGCGACTGGCAGTTTAAGACGCTGGCCTAAGTTATGAAAGATGTTTTAGAGATTTCGTCAGAATTTTGCTTGCATAACTTTCCATCAATACTTCAGTCAAGAACCAGCAGCGATAGGTGTAAGACGTCTGATTTTCATCTCCATTTCCATATATGTTATTTGTTGCGATTCTAGAAGAGGATGAAATCTTAGTTAAATCAAGATTGTCAACAGACTGCTGCAAATAGAGGAAAAAGATGATGCAATTCGAGAGGGTTAATTTTGATTAGGTTCTTCGAGTAGAAACTCAGCAGAAGAATTTTGAAAGCCATTTAGTTAAATAAACTTTTTTTCATTGTAGCTCGATTAACATGTGAGTCCTTCGAAAGTCCAAAAAGATTAGAGCCTGGAAACAGAGGTTCAAATCATTGATGAGACTAGAAAATGAAAGTTTCGTTGGGACTAGTTCAATTTTAATAGGCCAAATATCGTAAATTTTTTCGAAGTTGAGGACCTTCCACAATCTTCAAAATCAAAACAAGCATTAAAAAGGTTTGCAGCATTTCCAAATCGATAACTTCAGTTTTAGAGGGTTCTAAAATTTTACAGGTTCCAGAAGCCAAGAATCGAAGCTCAAAACTGTAATCATTTCTCAACCCCAAAAGCGTTGTGCTACACTTATTTCCAGCTTTTAACGATACTACCCAACACTACAAAATGAACCTTTCCAAGAAGCTGCCCAGAACGCTGGAAAGCTCCTTTATATTACTTAGTTCACTTTCAGAATTTTCAACGCTATCTTTTGATTTATTTTCAATTTGAGTTTAAATCAGACACGTCATTTTTTTTGTATTTGCGTTATACTCAATCATCTTTATTAAGCTTCTAAATGGCTTCGCAGCAGCATGTAGCGCCGAGAATGGTTCTCAAAATGGGGTCATGAGGAACGTCTTTTGAGGAACATCAGCTCAAGATCTTAGAGCGTTACGTTATTTTGTACATTTAGCATCATATAGCAGAAAGTTAACATTGCTTAATAATTCCAAACTTTTTCATGCTTTCAAAGATAAATGCTGAGTTATTTTCCCCTAATTATATTGTTTATGGAATCAAATGGCGGCAAAAATATCCCAAAATGTTTCCAAACAGCAAAGTTCAATGTTTTTGTCCAAGCAGAGTTACGATTGCATAGAAGATGGTGATAAAGACATCTTGCCCTCTCTTTACAATAAAGGCAGCTTCACCAAGTCAAAATATGCAGCTTCTCAACAAGTACCTATTGTGGATCCATCTCTCTTTTTTTCTCATTTCTCTCAAAAATTAAGAAATTGGCTATATTTAAGCGATAGTATACTGAAATCAGCCTATTAAAAGAAACTTTAATTATTACCTATCTTCTTTTTCACCCTTCCCTTTGGAAACGAAAACAACGAGTAATAGATGAAGAATTCGATAATTTCAGCATTGCTTATCTGTACTTTCATGCTTTTGGGAACAGTAATCCTCACAGCCTCGGAGAAAATCTCTAATTTCCGATATTGAAGGTCGCAGCTCAAACAGATGATCAGGTCTCTAATGAACGCGAAAATCAACAGACTCATGGACAAGCTGATGCCAAAATCTCAACATGGTCGGCTTTTGTTGCGGCCATAAGCTCAATTATTGTTTCTGAGCTCGGTGATAAAGTAAACTTATTAATATTTCCCCGTAACACTCTTGATAGACCTTTTTCATAGCTGCAATAATGGCTATGAGATACAATCGATTGGCAGTTTTTGGTGGAGCAATATCTGCACTGGTTCTTATGACAGGAATATCAACTGCTTTTGGTATGAAAACGACTTAGAATTAGACATCTTAATAATTCTTTCCTCTAAAGGTTGGATTGTGCCCGTCTTGATCCCACCCAGAATCACCCAAATCATCGTGACTGTCCTCTTCTTCTTTTTTGGAGCGAAACTACTTTATGATGTCTACAATGATGATGGAAAGGTAAGAAAACATGTTTGGGAACAATTATTTAGTCTTGCTATCGAAAAAAAACTAGGAAGGCGAAAATGAAGAGGCTGCAGAAGTCGAAGCTGAACTTGATAAAGTGCACACAAAATTAGTTCAACAGAAAAAAAATCACGCTGCTAAAGAGAACGATGACATTGAACTGAGGACAAGTGATGATAATCCTGAAATACAAATTAGCATCAACAAGGATGACCCTGAAAACCCTACTGCTGTTCCAAGTAGATATCGTTGTTTATCCTCTATAATCAATCGATTCATCTTTAGAGGACAAGAAAACCGGTCCGGCTGGTATAGCCATGGCATTTATTTTTTGGCAAGCTTTGACCCTAACTTTCTTGGGTGAGTGGGGAGATAGATCTCAGATTGCTACTATTGCTTTAGCCTCACAAAGCAGTGCGGGTGCTGTCTTCTTTGGAGCTTCTCTGGTAATTTAATTGGGTCAATAACGAATATCATATCTCTCCAAATATAGGGACACGCTGCTTGTACTGGACTCGCTGTTATCGGAGGAAAGTACTTGGCTAAAAGCATTTCTGAACGTTGGGTAAACATCTCAGGAGGCATACTCTTTTTATTGTTCGGAATTCATAACGTGTTTTACATCTAAGTGAAGTTATCGCATATATAACCTAAATTGTCTAGTTTATGCGTTCAAGTTCAAATTAAAAAAGAATTATTAATGATAATAGTCAGATCAAAAAAATGGGGGAACGATGGAATTTACAGTCAATTAAAGAACCATAATTCGGAACAGACGAAAATATTTGTTATCGCTAATAGATTCATCACTATTAAAAAAAAGTATCATCAAGAAAATGGAAATAAAAGACTAAGCACACATATGACTAGGCTGATTTCGATTTGAGGAAGCAGCTATCGATTCAATAGATCTTTGCTGGCAAGAAGCCTTGAACCCCGATAGATGTAGCATCATTATAATGGTAGTATGATAGTATAAGAGTAAAGACCTAGAACTGGACATTCTTAGAATAAAATTTCGAAGGAATGACTTAAGAGCCTAACGAAGTGGCTACTATCATCGTTTGGTTGTTTTTTGTTTATTTATTTTTTAACAAAGCAGCGAAGTCCAGAGGTTTATGATATGAGAGCGGTTCAGGCATACTACTTCGTGTGAATGTCAGCATGAGAATTCAAAGAAATAAAAAGGCTCTTCTGCATAACTTCTGAAAAACAATTTTTCCCTCTATTAATTTAATCTATTTTACCTTATCGAAGCTAAAGGAAAGAAAAAAGACTTCAGATATCCTCTGGATTGTTATTTTCGAATCAATAACAATTTTCACTCACTTATCCTTTAAGCCATGGGTATGTGAAATAAAAATATGAAAATCGATATTGTAGTTGTTCCAACAAATTGTTGAAGAAAACTTCCTCTTACTGTCATTTTCAAGTGAATGACGACACCCAGCAAATATTATTTTCCTGTCTTTACTATAAGATAACAAGAGACAATCCGTTATGTGGACTTATTGTCAATTTATAGAACTTATTTAAAGACAAGAAACGCTTCCAAAAAAAAAAAACTCAGATGCCTTTAAATCATCCAAGCGCGAATTTTGGCAGTAAAGCCTGCCTTTTTCTGAACCTCTCAAGGGGGATTTTTCTGCTTGGTTAGGGTTACCAAAAATCCAAAAAAAAAAAACACTCTAAGATGGCTTGGCTGTTCGCATTGGTTGTATAAAAGTGCGAAAATGGGATGAAATCATAGTTTTCCATGGCAAGAAGAAAAGTAATTTCAAAATGTCTGTAATTTGGCGAAATCGACTTACATTTTTTCTTGAAGTTGAGTTTCTCGAGCCTTTTCCTCTTAGAACATCTTTTCAGGAAGAGTACCTCGTTCCGATTCAAAATTATAAACAAAGATCTTCTATCAGTCTCAAAATAAACCCCCTCGAATAAGTCCTCTTTCATCAGATCGAGGTTCTTTAACGCCTGTAATATTCGTTTTTCAGAAAGCTGTTATTATAACGAAATTGCTTTGAAAACTGAATCTGACTCCAAAGTGTCTTTAAGTCAATAAATTAAACTTGAAAAAAAAAATTTCGATAATTATCTCCTGAGACATGAGTAAAACTATATTAGTTACAGCACTTTTCTGTGCACTTCTCTCAGCGGCCTCAGCTGTAGTTGTGTTTCAAGACTCCTCATTTTGGGGGGTCCCACTACGTGTCTTGACAAATACTGATGTCACAAACTTCAGGTATCCCTTCTTGGGTCGCTATAAAAATGACCAATACGTCGCTATGTGGGGCTTTTTTGGCACTGGAACCTCTCCAGTCACCTACAATGCTTATCTTCGACTCTTAGACGCTTCAACTTTTACAGCAGTCGGCAATGATACTTTAGTAACTTTGGACGCTAACATCACCAGCACTCCTTTCTTTGCATCTTCCACTGATGGTTACGTAGTTATTGCTGGAGTCAAACAAGAGGTTGTTGGAACTACAACCGATACTGATTCAGGTACCACAACTGATGTTACTCAAACTAGTGTGACTGCTACCATCTGCTCTAGCGATGCTTCGAACTCGAGTGTCACGACTCTCACTTTTGGAGCCACAACTAACTCGGCTGTAAACTACACAATCTATTCTGTTTGGTTTGACACCGATTATTTCTTCATTGCCTATACCGAATTGGTCTCTAACGTTGAAAGTGGAGTATATCTTGTCGGATTTAAAACTGACGGAACAAACCTAACTGCCTCTCCTCTCGCTCTTAACACTGTCACTCTCAGTGGAACGTCAGGATTGAAAGCTAATTCAAACGGTAGCGTCCTAATTGCCGCTTGGAGAAAAACTACGCAAGCAGAAGTCGTGTACATTGAGCTTAATCTCGCTAACACCTCTGCTCCCGGGAATGAAACTGTTCTTGCCAAAGACACAACTACAGTTGAATTCTATCCTGCAAGCATCATATTCGCTGAAAATTATTACGTGATTCTTCTCTCTCAAGTTACAAGTGATGAGTCAGTTGGTCTCACTGTGAGCTACTCTGGAAACACCACAACCAGCACTCTTAATTTCACCCTTGGCTCTGATTACAATACGTTTACGATTTCCGCTGGTGACAAGTATTATGATGGATGGTTTATTATCACAAGGCAGCTCGCTGAATCTGGAGGTACCATTTCCGCGACAGAAGAAACCCTCCAGGTCTATAACTATACTGATACATCAAATTCAACAAATTCTTCAAACGCATCAACTGTAATTACTGCCAATAACACCCAAATGATGCTTCTTATGGACGGATCTGTGACACAAGGCTTCCTCCATCCTAACTCCTCTTACTTCATTATGGTCTTGAATGACTATGATGGAGTAACAGGGTCTTGGACTCATGCTTACGTTGGCCAGCTTTTCTACAAGATTTCATTCGCCTCAGTAATACAATCTGTGATGACATTGATGCTCGCCGTCGCAACTTTCTTTGCTATATTTTAAGTTGTGATTTCATTAAAGAAAAACGAAATAGTTTGAAAATATATTTTGTGGCCATGTGTTGATTGACATACATCCTGAGCTTGCTAATGACTTTATGCCCAAAAAAAATTTATTTACCTAAAATTAAGCCAACACATAATATTAACAGAAAGTGATTTTAACAACTTTTGAAAATTATTTGAAAGGTGACTTATAGGAGGAGAATAATAGCATGAAATGAACGGAACTGTTATCTACAACCGTGGAATCAACAGCTCAGGTTTGACAACAATTGGTTACTCTCAGATTATTTCAATTGTTGGAACTTTCAGATATTGAGATCAAAAGTTAAATTAAAATTCTAAGCGAGCAAAAACACATATAGCGAGCAAAAAACACATATAGCCTTAAGCAGAAAATAAGTTGATTGTATTATGTTTATCAAAACGTAAAAAATGATTATTTTCATCTATTCATAGGTACAACCAGCACCTACACAATGACCATATATTAGATTAGAAGGGAATAAATTTGGGTATGAATCTGGGTAGTCATTGACTTTAGGGAAAATAAATGTCAGATCCAAGCTTTTTACAGGTTTCCAACCCCAGATTAAAGAAGTCTTCAGCACCTCTTCAGAAACAAAAGTATTGTTATTTTTTCGAGCTTCATTCACAAAGAAATTAGTTATGTGTTGTGTGGCCAAGATTGAATCAGGTGTATGAGAGGCATTTGCAGCGAAATTCCACATAAATGCATTTTTTTCAGGATGAAACTGGTGTCCCCATATTGGATACTTCTTAGCTTGTGTTGATGCAACAAATGGCGCACCATTAGTCAGAACAGGCTTGCTGATTCCCGTGATCTCCAAGAAATCAGTAAGGTTTTTGCTATTGTTAAACCTTTCTATTGTGAGAGCATTATAATGGTTGTATAGGAAGAATGGCTGATTCTGTGAGGCATTTCGAATTCGAGGAAGCATCGTTGACCAAGGGCCAGATTTAAACGCTGCAGGCCATAACGTTACATTGGTTGAAACTCTAAAGTCATTGTAGTTTGTTGCAAGAATGTTGTAGTCTTTTGAAATTGCAAGAATAAGTATTTCGAAACCTTGGCACGTTCCCATGAGCGGTAAATAGATACCATTGTCATTCGCCTCAATCACCTTGCTAATGATAAATTCACCGACAGCTGTCATATTGCTTGGTCCAATTTTCCCGGTTTTTGGATCGGAAGAGTTAAGGGCTGCCCCTCCTCCAGTGAAGAGGACCCCATTGACTTGTTTCAACAAGAAAGTGATGTTCTCGGGTGAAGCATCATAAGGGATTGGAATGACTCGAGCGCCAGCAGCCTCAACTGATTGCACATAGGAATAAGGGATATAAGAGTAATTTTCAGGACTGTAGATCGATGGAATGTCAGAAGCAGGGGTGGTTAAAATACCAATTACTGGTCTTTCATTTGAGAATGCTAGAGTGAGAGTAATTAAAGTTAATGCCACCACAATTATGAGGATTTGCTTGCTCATTTATCCAGATGAACAGAGGAGAGTGAATTTTTAATTAACTTGGACGCACGAATAGTTTATTTTATTTTAGCAAAAAATTAGATCCTACTTCCTGGTTTTTTGGACCGAAATTGTAAGTAGAGTTAGCTCGCTCGCTCAAGTAGTGTTCGAGCTCAATAGGAAATTCGATTACTATTCTCTCTTTGAGGTGACTTACAAAGTTTCCGAATGTTGCTGTATGTATATCTCTTAGTTAATATTAAAAATGCAATAGTTATTTCATTGATAAATCTTCAGACTTTGAAACAATCTTACGAAATGTATCTTGCTCAGTCTATAATTTCCTCGCATATTGACTATCTAAGGTCTAATTTTAATTTTTGGTCAAAGAACGATCGAAATCCTGTTTTAGTGAACCGAAGTGGTTCAATCATTCGTAGTGATGCTAATATAATATCTTTTGAAATGAACCCATCAAATTAATATGAAAATGCATTTTCTCTAGATCCAACATTCAATGAACAGAAACGTAATTGACTTTACACAAACTATTCATCGGTCTCTTCATTTGGATTAAAAGAAATTTCGAAAGCATCAAGATTTCTCAAATTAACAAGGACGATACTACGAGTCTTAGAGAACACAGGGACACTGACCAGTCTGCATATCCTACCTTTGGTTTCATCTACAAGCAATTTTGTTTCAAACTTTTCTTGATTGCCGGCGAAATAAATATGTGGCATCTCATCAATGATAAATGGATCGGTAACTCCATCGGTATTTCCATGGAAGGAGTAGCACCTAAGTACAAAGGGTCTAGATCTCCTATTTAATGTTAGTATGTACCTCAGTGTGTCTGGTGCTGTCGGAGCTAAGTGTCTCCATAAGATCGTGCATTTCATGATTTCTGTTACATCCGAGCTAATTTTTGAGTATTGCATGATATCCTTAATATTTTCACCTGTAAAATTTCAAAGTTGAGTTTTCATTGGTTAATTATAAGAAACGTACCAGAAGTCCCGAGAATAGTCATTTTGTCAAGTTCGAATTCGTAAGGGTTCGTCACGGAATTGAGATTTCCGAATTCATAAGACGACTGAAAATAGCTTTGATTGAGTGGTTGCTGAGGCCAACGAGCATCAGAAGGGTCTTGCTCGCCAGCCATCACGTCAACCGGCATCTTTGGTGCCATATCAAGGAAAAATGAATCTAAACTTTTAAGTGCTTTTCCTAGCTCCTGCTGCAGTCTTGCCAATGTATCTTGAACTTTAAGCGTTCCTTGTTGTGCAAGCAATAGCTCTTGCTGATCTGCAATAAGATTTCCAGCGAAAATCGCCCTTGATACTCTTGAAGCTAACTGCAACAATTTGTGAGATTAGAGAAGGTGGTATAAAAAAAATAGACCTTGGCGAGGGGTGAAGATGCCACTCCTCCAAGAAGAAAAGATTTCAGTATTCTGAGTGCTAACTGGGAACTCTCAGGACGTATATTCAGTCCTGAAATCAGTGCGATGAATTTATCATCTTTAGACACACTTGCAATGTATTTTTCAAGAGGTTGCAGGTTTTTTATCCCAGAATAATCATTACAATTCAAAATCTTCGACTGCTTTATGAAGCCCTCATATGGTTCCTTATTTTCTTGAGGGAGCGATTCATCGAAGATCATTCGCTCGACAATAATTGTTCCTCTTTCATCAGTGTATCCAATGACTCCAGCGACCATTCCTGTGAGTAGATTTTCGTGAGAAACTCGTTGTTGATTGAGGGCTATGTGGTCATATTGAAAAACACTATTTTCATCGAAGGCTAGCTTGGCTCGAGCTTTAAAATCTTCTATATAGACAACATCGTTCTCCGAAACAAAATTGCTAAGCTGTTTCGAGCCCACTCTCATACTCTCTGTGTTCATCTTGTTAAGAATTGTTGGTCTCAACTTCATCTCCTTGAAAAGAACTCCAATCACCACAACTTTAGAGTTCTTTGTGACATTGATGATTTCAATTACGGGATTATTCGAATCAGTCAGCTTTTTCTTAATACCATCCTTAAGTTTTGCAAGCCTCATGAAATAAAGGCTTGAATATTGGACATTATTCATCTTCTTTTTATCCAGCACAAACTTCTTGATGCCCTTGTTCGTATAATTCAAATCCAAGCGGAACAATTTAGCCTCTAATCCGTGTTCTGACCTCTTATAGAAATCATTCACAAATGTTAAGGTTTGAGGAGAAATAGACTCTTCAACAATGGTTTCTATGTCCATTTTCTGCGGGTTTTCAAATTATTATTATATCGAAATTTAAATATTCGCGCTCTTAAATTGATTTGGAATATCAAAAATATTTCCCTCCCTATTCAAAAAAAGAATTAGAGTTAAGAAACACTATTTGCAGCTAATTCTTGTCAATTCGAAAGTTATCTAGCAATCTAATTTTACGAAATTATTGAGATTTCCCGCATTTCTTTATGATCAAAAGAAGTAAATTGCTAAAAGTTTCATTCAGTAAACTTTCTTTCAGAGACCAAGATTCACTCATAATCAAAGGGTGAAATTGCTTGTGACAGAAGAGAACTAATTATTGATATTTTCCCACTTCATTCTCTGTGAGAATTTGAATGTAAATTCATTACATAAAATTTATTTGAATTTATCTTAAGGTAGGCTCGAATATTCATCAGAATGAATATTCATTCGTAGTTTTGGAAGGCTATGCTCGAACTTGTTTGAAAGATCAATTGTTCAATGAATGAGTCTCTGAAATATTCATAGTAGCAAAGAAGGATTCCAAAGATTTCTTCGTTTATTGCTATATATTTACAAATTGAAAAATCGTTATGCATATGAACATTTTTTTTCTTGTGAGGGTCTTCTTTTGTAGTATTTTCTCAGTAAAAGAGGGACAAAGCAAATTCACAGAGAGAATCTATTGATAATTCTAAATACATTTTCGCTTAATTCAGAAGTTTATTCAAGACTCAAGCTCAAATTCTGAGGATTAAAAGACTTGGCTAATTGATTGTGAAATCGCAAGTATCAATCATAAGAAACCAAACGTTTAACAACAAGAGAAAATTGGGAAATCAACTCCTAAGCTCGCACCATCCAAAATGAATAGTCTCAAAGCGGAATCAAAAGCAGAGAGAGACGTTTGTAATTCGATGCAAAATAAAGTGCCTTCGTTCTAATCATAAAGCTTCGCTGTAGCAGTTATATTACGGTTCCAAGAGGAAATAGAATTTTTTTTCTTTCTAGAAAAAGGAGAGATCATGTTTGTTGAAAAAAATTAATATGAATGATTCGAACACTACTTCAAGGAAGTGTGCTTTGTACGCTTCACCTTCTTAACGAACGCTTAATATACTGATAAGACCCTCTACAAAATATTTTTTTATATTTGATGGAGGGGATATAAGATGTTTCAAATTACAATGAGTTTCATTCATTCTTCTCTCTTGGAGGCTCATTGTTGATATGCTGACTGTCATATGAAAGATTTGCTGCCAATCTCTCTGACTTACTCAACTTCCTCAATTGTGTTGATCTTTAGTATGTGTACTTGTTTACTTGCAGTTCTTTCTCTCCAACGCGAGGATACTCTCTAAGTTTAGCTCCATCTTTCAAATTCGCTGAGCAGCTCCAAGATATGAGGCTGTTACAGCCTTACTCACTGGAAAGAAATATCCAGCAGTTGACTGAATCTGATTAATAAGCACACGTTCTGGCAGACTGATTAATAAAAGAATTTTAGAAAAAGAACTTGAGAGTACAATAAATCAGAAATGCTGAAGAATCTCACCTTTTTGGTTTCAACCACTGCAAAAAGATCAGACCTCTTCGTCAAGCCTCTTGCTACGTTCGCAGGAAAGAAAGAAGGTGGCGGAAAAGAGAAAGAAGCTAAACCAAAATCTGAAGGCAAAGATAAGAAGCCTGCTGGTGACAAGAAGAAGTAAAAACGACAGCTTCAGCCCAGAGACTGGATTCTTGCGTCCTTCTATGACGAAGAAAGGACTTTATTCAGCTCTTAGAATATTCTTAGATATGAATTATTATTGATCTATCTATCGTCAACTTTTAATCTAAAGCAGCAAGGCAGTACTCATTTCATAGCTAAGCTGTAAATTTATGAGATAACAAACAACAGTATATAATAAACCAAAAACACTAGCAACAATATAGAAAAGAGAAGATTCTGAGATACAACTTTTACTTTAAATTTAATTACCGTTATGAGATTTTCCAATAGACTCATAACGAGTTCCAGAAAATTTAATAGCAGGAAATAAAGCAAGACTGAGGCTAGTGACTTAAATCTGACTGAATTGAAGCTTTAAGATCTGTATGTGGGATTCATAACCCAGAAATATAAGAGCATTCTAATTCTTGATCTCTTGTGTCTTGATTTCAACAAGCAAGCTTCATTCAGCAACTGGGTCGGCAAGCTCAAAGCCCTTAATTTATGGATTATTTATCGGAAGGTAAGTTAGCTTCCCAAAAAAATAAATTATGAACAATTTCGGCATTTCTCACAACCGTACTGAGTTTACCGTGACTATTTTTCGCTATTACTGTTTCCTATGTCTTGTTAAGTTGCAAAACTACAGCTATAATCTGTCATTTATCTCTATTTGTGTATGGCATATCATAGTAGCTATCGTTTTATCAAAAGTCAGTCACTCGATCCTGAAGAATCTATACATACAAAACAAAGCTAAATGCTATTGAGAACAAAGCTAGAATTGATAAAGAGTCTTATCGTCTGCCTTAACATAGAAAACAAGGGGTATCGCAGCCAATCTTCTGCAATGAGCTATCAAAATCCGGAGCTGTCGGTTTTATTCAATTTTCAAAATTGAGAAAGGAATACTTTCTCATCTATCAAAACGGATAAATTCTCACTTTTCTGATTGTTCATATAGTTTATATGAAGGAATTTACTCAAACGATAGCATGACTTTTCGATATTTCGAGTAGACTTCGAGCTAATTTCTAAGAAAGATCTCTATCAGTTTAACGACTTTCTTCTGATAAAATACTCGTTTTGAGAAATCCAAATAAATTTTTCTTTCTTTAGATAGATCCAAGAAATTTCGGTAACGCTGAAATGAAATTCTTTAGGGCTGTGTAGCGGACTAACTTATAAACTTCAAAAAAAAAATCAGATACGAACTATACTAAAGATGTTCACGAAGCCTTGTAACAGAAATATACTCTTTTTGACAACAATGTGTCTTGTTGTTTCTGGTAAACCACATATCTTTTAATTAAATTTAATGCTTTCATTATAGGAACCATTGGGGTGAGTACCAAATACGCTGCTCAATCCAACGAACTCTCGATTCAAAGCGATCAATGCCATCTTCCAGGCTGTATTTCAGATACAGTTAGCGTATTAGATTGCATAAGTCCTACTGCACAAGATCCTTGGAGCTTTACTCCAAGCTACTCTGAGATATCTTGTAATGGATTGCGCCTAGCTGGTGATTTCAAGTCAGGCGATTCAATACAAGCTACATACTCGCTTGGCAAGCGGCCAACCGCAATAACGATGAAATTCAGGATTACAAGCATTGGAGAAGTTGATGAATATGTCAGAGTTACTGCCGATGAGCAGGTGGTATATCAAATACCAATACAATCGAAAGCAACTCAACTCTCAGGTAGTTGTAATAACTCTTGCTTGTCGGGTGAGATTCGAGACATTCAATTCGGATTCAACTATTCTAGTGAGACACTTAACCTTCAAATCGATTCAACCATACCATCCACCTCAAACTCAGTTTGGTCGATTTGTGGAATTGAGTTAGAACTCCAAGATTGTCCTGTGTGGACAGATGGAAGCTGTATCAATGCTGTCATTTTTGATACAATTAAGGAATTTTCTTGCTCGAATCCAGTTCAAAGCTATGGGTGGAAATACTACCCTCAGTTTGCCACTTATCAGTCCGGAATGGACACTTTTGTTGGGCGCTTTGGAGGATCGGGAAAGCTCATCGGCAGATATGCACTTCCTTCGACACATGAGAGCATCTTCTTGTCCTTTAGCTTAAACTTCGCTTACGGTTGGCAAGGAGATGCTGTCAGAATGTTTGCTGACGGTGCTGAGATCCTTCACCTGACAGTTGATCCTCAGCGATTGACATATTCCGAAGCCAACGATAATTCAATCACTCAGCACTTTTTCACGGAGTTCAACCATAACAAGAATTCTCTTTCCATAGCTATGGACTCAACGATTCAAGGTGACAACGAAGGAGAATCATGGGGTATTTGTGATCTTCTCATTAGCGTCAATCAATGTCCATTGGGTCTCTTTTGGAATCCTTCCTCTACACAATGTGAGACTGATTGCCCTGCAGGAAAATATTCAGACACACAAACTCGTACCTGCTTGGAATGTACTTCGTCAACCTGCATCTCGAATACCAACCATGAAGAGCTTTCTTGCAGAGATCCGGATTTGTCATTCTGGAGAATTAATGGACAAAGTAATATCGAAGTTGACAGCTCAGGCAGCGACTTTTTCGTTGGAAGATATGGACAAGGAGACACAGTGTCAAAAGCATTTTATTCCCTCCCTGCTCACGAGAGCATAAATTTGAAGGTGAAATTATTTACCATAGGTCCTTGGAATGGCGAACTTTTTACAATAAACATCGACGGCCGAACGATTTATTCTCAAGAATTCAATCGTCAACATAACGGCTCGACGGACAGCGATGTCTGCTTAAATGATATTGTTGAGACTGCAGTATCTGTTCGCTTTGCACATGTAGATAATCAACTCGTCATTGAGTTTTCAAGCTCTTTATCCTCTACGCAAGCTAAATGGGGAATATGTGGCTTAGAATTCACTCTCCTGAATTGTCCTTACGGCGAATATTACAACCCAAATGAAGAAAAATGTGTTCAAGCCTGTTCAAATGCTGGCAGCGAAGATGGAGAAACTGGTGCCTGCTCTTCGGATGTGATTTCACCCCAACCAACTCTCAATGAGACTAATAGCACTAGCACCTCACCTTCAACCCCTACTAATTCAACTCCAACGACGTCAAATCCCATACCTTCAAATCCAACCAATACATCCACTCCAAGAGAAACTATCTTGATTGATTTGATCGGAGAAAAGATGAGAATTGTAGAATGGATAATATCCGGTTACTATACGACTGTAATTTCCATCTTTGAGGGCCACTATTATTTCGGAGGATTTACAACTTCAACAACAATACAACGAAGCTATACCCTTGTGACTGTGCTTGAAAGTATTCATTTGTATTTCAGATTCTACATCATCAATATTTGGATCGAACAAATATTTTGGATAAAAGTGAATGGACAGATTATCTTCATGTATGAGATCAACGGCTCTAACCGCTATTGGGATTTCGAGGTTCAATTTGAACATCGAGAAAAGATTATATCTTTGGAATTCGGAGTAAGTGGAGGTCATTGTGAAGGCTTGTGGGGTATCAGCGACCTATTGATACACAGTAATCAATGCCAGAATGGATTCGTATACTGTCCGGTAAGGAAGAGCTGCATTCACTCTGGGTTGAACCTCATAAATTCCTTAATCTTGGTACAACAGCAATACATTTACAGAGCAGCGGTTGGCATACCCTGCTGGATCTCTCACCAATCTAGCGTGCCAATTGTGTATGGAATTGGAAACCATCAATTAGTTTCAATTATTGATGGCATAAATCAAATCCAATTTAAGCCTGGAAACTATTCCGAACTGCTCGTTAAGAATACACAAACTGGTGTGATTCAGTATACAACTGACCAAGTCTGCGCGCATAAAAATGGCCTCGACTATTTTGGATGGCTGATAATTGACCTCACAGAATATCATTTCCTCATTGAAGAATGGATTTTCAAAGGTACTGCAAGCAGAGGTTCGACTTGGATAGAAGGATACAAGAGCCTAGGTCCAATCGATTTCAGTACAACAATTTCACGAATCCTTACAGGCCCAAGTTTTTACAGCTCGATCACTATCAGATTTAGGATATGGATAATCGAGCTTTGGATTGAAGAGCTTTTCTGGATCGAAGTTAATTCAGTTCGGATTTTCGAAACTAAGATCTCTGGCAAAAATACTTATAGAGATATTGAACTGCAATTTGATAACATTTCGCCGCAGCTGCCTCTAGTATTTGGCTGTACTAAAGGCCTCGGTACTTCTGTCTTTAAATCTTGGGCAATTTCCGATTTTGCCATCTACTTCAATCCCTGCCCTACCTACTACGTGTTTGATGCCTCTTCGATGACTTGCAGAAAGGCCACACAAAGCATATTCACGAGTATTTTCACTCAGCATCTAGATACCATCTACATGACAACAAAATATCAAGTTTGCTGGTTAGTTTACATACTCCAGTGGCAATTCGTGGAAGGGACAGAAATATATGGCTGGTATACTAAGGGTCACTCCACAGTTGTGACCTCTACAGTGCAATGGAATTCTGTAATTACACAATCCACTTCTGTGGTCACTAGCTATCAAGCAGGAAGAATCCAGTATGAGCTCTGCGGCTCAGCAATGGATGTAACGAAATGGATTGTTGATCAACCCAGCATCTCAGGTTCACAAGTTAAGCTCTTCCAGGGTGGCAGCTATTATTATGGAGATTTCAAGACAGGACAAACTATAATATCCAAACAAATTTATGTTCAGTCCACTGTGAAGTGGATTTCTCTCAAATTCTTCTTGTACCTGATCGAGATTTGGGAGGGAGGCATCTTCTGGATAGAATTGAATAAAGTCAGAATATTTGAATATTCAATGACTGGAGTGAATATCCGCAAGTTAGTCACTGTATACTTTGAAAATATCTTCCAAGAGCAATACTTGACGCTCACTTTCGGATCTTCCAGTATCAATACAAAGGTAGTTAGTCAGGGAAGCTGGGGAATAAGTGACCTTGCCATCCATCATAATCCTTGCTCAATGCTTAGTTACTTCGACTCCGGTCGTCAACAATGTCTCAATCTCGTTGAAACTCAAGATATATTTGAGCTTCTCTATACCAATTCAATCAATGATATAGAAATCGACAGTCGAAGTGTTTATTCGACATGGTGGACGAGCAAATTCGAGAGCACGACTTATACTGAGAAGATTATTTGCTCCTATCGAGAAAATTCCACTCGCATTTCAATACATAACACTCAATCAGCTGCCTTGAGTACTCTCACGACGAGCAGTGGCCACACATCTGTGAGCACTTATACTCGCACCAGCATTAGCAGCATTCATACCGAATTATGCCGGCAGTACGAACGCACGAATGGGTGGTTGCTAGACGGAGCCAATACTTCGCTGGAAAGTGTCTTAGTTGGCAACCATTTTAGCTTCGGGCCTTTCCAATCTACTTCAGTCGTTAGTAAAGGCTACAGCGTCACCTCAGTTTATAAGAGTGTAACTCTGAGGTTCATACTTTATATCTTTGTCGAATACTTCAATGAAATATTTTGGATCACCTCATCTGGATACAAAATATTCAGCTCCACTTTGAAATCGACCAGTGGTCCATTGCAAATAGAAGTGCAATTCCCACACACCACCTCTTTTCTCGATCTCAGAATGGGTTTTTCAAGCCAGTCCGATTTTGCATCTCGTCTACAATGGGGCATAAGTGACCTGTTCATCTATAGCAATCCTTGCAAAGTTGGATCTTACTTTGACCAAACATCAAGAGCCTGCCAGGTGTATCACGAAGATAGCATATTTTATGCTGTTTTCTGGCAGAATCAGCAAAATCACGCGAATCTCCCTCAAAATCTGCCAATCTGGTTCAATGATATCCAGCTAAATCAAGGCATGGTTCGGAGCGAAAGTGAGATCATTACCACACTCCGTGAAGATCTGACTTACACCAGAGTTGAAAAGGTTTTGTACTCATCAACGAATATTTCTACCACGACAACTCAAGTGCAAAGTTACGGGTTTGCAAACTATCAAATTTTGACTGACCTCATAGGTACTTCATATGAGATTTCTTCCTGGACGAGTGTTGCAAATTCGCAACAGATTGTGCGAACTCAGACAGGAAGTCAGTGCTATCTCGGTAGCTTTACAGGAGACACTCAAATCACAAGAAGCTGGAACTTAGTGAGTCTCCATTTCACTGTTTCCATTCGATTCCGACTTTATTTGGTCGGCGAGTGGGACTGGGAATTATTTTGGGTCAAGTCCGGAAGTGACAGAGTTTTCCAGGTATGGGTCAGCGGACAAAACACATACAAGGATATCGAGCTGCAATTTGACCATTACACGCAGCAGCTGCAGCTAACGTTTGGTACAGCAGCTTCATCAAGATTCCAATGGGCAATTAGCGACATTGCTGTGCTCACTAATCGATGCAGTCAACAAAACTTCTTGAATTCTGAGTGCGATTACGTTGGAAAAAGTGTATTTTATGCTCTCGTTCAGCAAGCTGGAAGGCAAATTCTTCAGACAGAAGCCGGAGAGCCTGCATGGCTCTCGAAGCTCTTGGACATCAAAGCTCCAAGCAATCCAAGTGTTGACTATTACGGTTTCTATAATTCAACCATCAGAGTTATTGAAGGGGATCAAGAAGTCAGCCAAACCTCACCTCCTTCATTCGATCCTTTTGATTTCGAGACATACTTAAAGAATCAAATCCAGTCGAATCAAGCCCAGAATAACACTGCTGATAGTACCAGCACTTCATTAAGCTTTGCAGAGGGAAAGGCATCGATAGGAATTATCTTTGAAAAAGCAACAGGCTTGATAAGATGCTACGAGAGCAACATAAACAACATGTTTGGTCAGTCTCTTCTAGTTGCAGGTATCACTCAGCTACAAATCACAATCCAAGCTGATTTTGGGAGAACATGCTTCGGAGTGATCGAAACTGACGACTTTAATTTACTCCCGATTGATACCGATATTACGAGCAGCAGTATGGTGGCCTGCTCAGATGGTTCTTATTTCAATATGCAAAAATCGGGCAACCTGATTATCACTTCAGGGGGTGCATATACCCTTACCATCGATCCGGACTTAAAAACTGTCACGATAACTGGAGAGACTGGAAGTGGCTCATACATCGGCACCTTTACAGATCCATCAAAACTTTTCTACACTCTTCAATTCAATCAGCAAGCCAGTGTAAACTTGGATATCATGAACAAAACAACAATACAGCAGGTATCGACTCAGGTCGTTCACACAATCGAAACAGTTGAAACTGTTCATACAAGCATAACTCATGAAGACACAGCAAAAGCAGCAAGCAAATTCAAAAATCTCAGAGGGTTGCGCGTATAACCACAGATGTTTACCACTTTCATTACGAAGTTGATTATTGATTTACATAATATTTTTTCACATAACTAAGAAATTTGAGGAACAAATGTTAGTATCGAAGCAAACAACTATAAATAGTGGATAGCCAAAATCTAATTCCACATTCATTGTTGATATTTCTCTTTTTTCTCATTCATACGAGTTCAAAATTTAACTCAGCTAAACTAATTCGGTTTTTATCATATTACTTCGAGGTTAAAGCAGCCACTTAGAAAGATGCAATCGCAGTTTTCAAATACTGGTATCACTTTGAGGTTCTAACCCTTTTTTTTTAATGCATTTTTGGAGAGGAGAGAGAGATGAATAAGATCAAAGATTTATTGCTATCAGGTTTCATAGCTTATCTGCAATTCAAGTAGCAAGGAAAGTAGAGAATAGTGAGACTTCACGAAAAATAAATGTCTTCAAAGTAGAAATCGTCATGTTATAGCTTGTATAAAAGAAATCCAAACACACGAACATTGCATCAATACTTGAGAGAGTAATTATGTATAAATATTTTGAAGTGAAGAAAAAATTGAGTGATAAAATAGTGTTAGTAGTTTTTATTTTTGAGGATAACCCTGACTATAAAGTCGGCAATTTTAAGCCTGTTTTCTCCTCTGAATTTGTAATTAGAAAGGCATTGATTAATTTTCAATGTAATGAACTGTTTGTACAAATCACTTGTTGGAATAGCAAAATGTGTGCTAAGAGATATAGCATTCCTTCTTATATGGTCCAAATGTTGTCTTCTTTTGGATTCCTCATAAAATGAGAAGAAATGTATTGGAAAGATGGTGCTTTTTTCTCTTTCTGATGGACTTGATGTGATTTTAACTGAAAAACTATAAACGTCCTGTCCAAAACGGACAAAAAAACAGTATGCTTTGATCCTTTTAAAACTCTTTATTTGAGATAGGAAAGAATTTAATACAGATGAAACGATCTCTCCTTCTGGTCGTGCTAGCAGCTGCCGCTGTGACGTTGGTTGCAAGCTTGGACGCCACTTTGAACTGTACAAATGCAGAGCTTAATTATAGAACTATTCAACTTCTCGAAACAAGTCCACTACAGATTTCTTCACTGAATCTGACAGCATATAATTACCCAACGTATGTCCAACAAGTTTGTGCAAGTGCATCCTCCTCTTCTTTTCGTAATTTTCATGATCTCTGATCGTTCCTTAACTGGTCAATAGTGCAAATAAAGTCAAAAAGCGGAAAGCACCAAAAATCATTAGCAATGGCACAAGACGATACAACGACAACAGTTACAGATGATGATGAAGCTTCTGAAAACTCAACTTCTTCAAACTCAACTACCTTGACCTCTCTAGACTTGAGGAGATTGATCTCCTTTGATATTTTGCTTATCGATACTTACATGTCGACTGATGAATCGGAAATGAAAGCACATTGTATTGACACAATGCTGCCTTATTTTAACCGAGAAACGTTTCCAAAAGACGATGTAGGAGATGACGATGGAAAGCGTGAAGATTATATATTAAGAATGAAATGGTGGTATATAAATGTAGTGGCGCCTATTATGAATTACACATGTTATATATGATTCAATACAGAATTCTTAGTTTTGTTTTCTTTTGAACTCTGAACATTAAGCTCGCAAGTTTCCTCATGAGAAGAGACACTAGGCAAGGAATTGGATAAAGTATCATAGCATAAGCTTAAGGAGATGGCAGTTGACTCTTATAGCCCTTCTAAAATTAAGGAGGCAGCTATTGTAAGTATTCTAAGTCAATTATACTCCTTTCATTGGCGAGTTTCTCATTCTTCGCATATTGGCGTTTATATCAGCTGAAACAAGCTGTTTTTTTCCCTCCTCCACACTAGATAATTCCCACAACATGAATTGAAAGTAGAGCCATAATTATTCTCTTCTGGAAATTTTGATTCCCACATTGTTATATTTATTTTTAGTTGAAAGTCTTTTCGTTCAAAACATAATTATAAAGGCAGTTGAATATGTATTGAGATTTGTAAAGTCCAAAAAAATGCTATGAGATTCATTTTATAAAATTCTTTTTAAAAAAAATGTCGTTGTTAATATCAACTTTAATGCACTCTTTTTTTTAACAGAATATAGCATTAACTCTTTGGTATAAATGATAGTGATCCAGCTCTCTGCTGCTTACCATTGAATACCATTCTTCTTCAAAATTTCAAATAATTAGCACTTTGACCTTCTCGAATGATGTGCTCATTCCTTGGCACCATCTATGAGCTTTTATCTCTGAAATATTTACTGTCTTGGTGGATGTAGCCATCAACAGATCTTCAACAATCGATCTAAAGTGCTCTCTGAACTTTTGATTCTGGACGATGCCGGTAGATTCATACCATTTAGCTTCTTGTAGATCCCAGAAGAGTTCCATATTTCCCTCCGAAAAAGATTTAAAGCAGTCATCTTCTTCAGTCAAAACTTCAAAAGGCATGAATCCACTCACCATAAAAAATAAAATGACCCCAAGATCAAACATGTCCTTGCTCATATTTTCATTTTGTTTTTTTTGGAACAGATCGTGAGAAGGAGAGAGCGTTGAGCTGCGCGGTCTTGACTCAAGTTTGCTAAGCTTTGGCTCGAAACTATCAATTAGCCACACGGTTTCAACAGAGAGATTCTCATGTCCAGCACCCGTTGAATGAAGAGACATAATTGCATCCAGAACTTTAAGGAAGTATGCTCTGGATATAAAGTCAGAAAGAGGCCCAATCGTATCGACGAGGCTTTGGATTGAGCCTATCACAAAAGTTTCATCGCCAGAAACAAAATTTCGCTGAGTACAACTCTCTTCAAATGAATCAATCGAAGGAATCGAATTTGCCACTGATTTCGCTTCCATGGTCACCAAACTGTCATTTTCAATCAGCTCTGCAATGGTTTCAGCACATTCGAATGGAGTAGCTTGCGACTTGGCATTCATGTTCTAAAGAGAAAAAATATCTTTCATATTTCGAAAAAAGTTTATATTATTGCGATTTCATCTTCTTGGTTTATATAGCGTTAAGCATTGGAAAATGAATTTAATAACTCATAATTTTGGATGATATTAGGAGTCAAATTCAGCTAATTAACGCTTTTAAAAATTGAGTTTCAGTTTAGCAGTTTAAATTCATTAAGAGCAACCTCAGCTAAATTTAAGTTCATTGTTTTTTTTTATGGCATTTTAGCGGTGTTCTTGTACTTTTCACTTCAACAATAGGTAGGATCAGCAGCACTAGTAGTAAATTCACATCTGTTTTGTATAGAGATTTTTACTGAGCAGGTAGTATTTCTCGAAATTTAAGTCATTAGCTCTGTAGATCTTGCTATGATGCCATGGAATATTGTTCCTATATAATCGAATTAGAAGTAATTCTTCTTTATTCCCATTAGAAAGATTAGGAAGAAGCTGGTAGTTTTTGAGCTAAACTTTAGAAATTTGATGCTAACCTCACAATTAATTTTTCAGGCCCCAAACTTTCGATGTGCAGAACTTTGGAACTTTTGTATGTAAATAAATCTTTGAGCAAAAGAGAAGAGTCTTGAAATAGCTCTTCACATAGAGGAACATCAAGAAAGCATGCTCATCTCTTGTTTTATATCATCAGTTATACTCTCTCTGTTCAGAAGAGAGCTCATTGATGAGAATCTATTTTATTTATAAACAGAGATGCTCGAATTACAAATTATAGATAGATAACTTTTGGAAACGTGCTTCTAGTGTAGGTTTTCTGCCTCCTCTTCAAAGATTGACATCGATTTTTTTGATCTGAAGTTTGGTTATTAATCAAGAACTATTCACAAACTAAATTCTTGAAAAGGATAAAATCTTAGTTGATTGATTAGGAGAATTGAAACCCTGCTCAAGTCAAAGGTACCAGAACCTTTAAGGATCTTTTCGGAAGCACTCTAAATTAAAACTGTTTTCATAAGTTATTTAAAGCTTGTCCTACCATGAAAACTACTCTGTTTTGGCTACACAATTGAATCATAGGGATCAGATATTTGATTCGGAGTATTTGCTGATTTTTCTGTTGATTTGAAAGTTCATTTATCCTTATAATATCAATATCAATTTAATGGAACTTGAAATTGTGAAGTTTCGTCCATAAAATTATATAATTGTTATCTACCAACTGGCATTTCATTTATATCATCTTCAAAATCTTGAATCAAAGACAGCGTTTTTCTTCTGAGGGGCGCTAGCTGTGGTTTTGTTTTGCGGCGGAAGTAAACTAGCATTCTCAGTATCCTCTCTGTCGTTAATAGGACTAATCAGCTCGTCTGTTCGAAGTTTCTCCTCTTTCGGTTGAGAGTGCAATTCGGTCACTTTAGAATAATTATTCAAAATCATCGAAATAATAATATGATGTACATTCTTGGAGTTTCTTCCATTCCGACATAGTATTGACGACTTTCTGTCTGTTTGGCTTTTTGTGCAAGGTTCGGATAATTCTCCTTTAGGATGGCAAAATAAATTAAAGATTAAAAAATATTGGAAAAGAGATACGGAATTCCAGCGAAAAGATCAATTCCAGCCTCTCCTGCAAAGGTTTTGAGTCTGTTTTCATCATACTCAGTCATTTCTTCTGAGCGATGTTGAATATAGCTCTTTAGTGGAGCACGTGAGAGTGTATCGGTTCTTTCAACTGGTATTTCTTTTTCAGGTTCTTCTTCCTCTTGTAGCATTATCTCTCCATCAATGTTTAGATTCTTTTCCACTCGAGCAAACCTGTTTTCATATTTCTTTATTCTGCTGTTTATGCCTGTAGTGTTAAATTGAACTTCATTCATTTTTTTAGTCATGTAGCTCTTAAATTGACCCAGTGTCAGTTTGAAATTTCCCTCATATTCCTTCATCGAAGTCTTTATCGCTTGTATACTACCAAGGGCTTGCTGAGTGTTTTCAGCTTCTTCCTCTTCAATTACGGCACCTGTTTCTTCAGCAACAAATAAGTAAGATTTTCGTTTCCACTCAGGCCAGAAATATCGTTCTTTGGCTCTACGAGGGCAGAATATTTTCACGAGGAACTTCAAAACCTTCAAAGGCTCATAACTCAGATAGATTTCTTCTAGAGTTTCTGTCACAATGATATTCTCTTGAACTCTCTGAAAAGTGTCATTCATGACTGCTACCATCATATTAAAAGTGATCATTGTAAGAAGAATCGTTGTTGCTATCAGCCAGAACGTTTGTATTGTTCCATTGATATAGTCATAAGGTCCTCCTTCACCGAGAGAAGCATAGAAAACGAAATTTGCCCAATTCAGTGCTGTGACAGCAGTGCCATCTTCAAAAGTCCCAGCAGGGTCACCAATGTAAATCGCCAAACCGAAACCGAAACAACTCAGCACATAGAGCAAAAATACTCCTCTCAAATCGACGACGATTTGCATGATTTGTCTTGCGAAACGCCCTATGTTAATGGGTTAGTAATTCATTTATAGTGAGAGTTTTTTACGTGTAGCTTTGAAACTACGAAAGACTGCAAACCACTTGAAATAGCCGAAAAGAATCATAATTGAGATAAAATATGTCTGTCCTAGGTTCCCATTCTCTTTCCCGACTGCAAGAAAATATGCTAGCCCTCCAACTTGAATCAGAGCCATCACGATGCTACTGATATTCCATACGTCACTGAAATATTCCCTGAAGCCCATAGCAATTATTTTGACAAACTCAGCAACTGTGTAAATTCCAATGATTATCACTAACGCTCTGGCTTCTCCATAATTTTCTGGCTGCTCTAATGCCCAAATTGATAGCAGAACCATATATGCTGAAATAATAAGAGCGTTGATACGATGATAGATTGTTGCATTATTCCAAGCGTGAAGGACAAGACCTTGAACAAATTTACTTTTAAGGGTGTCCGGATGCTCATTCCTCTTGAGAGAGAAAAGTATATCCTCTATATCATCAGATAACGGGTAAAGGTCAATGCGGCAGGGAGGGCATTCTATTGAGATGATATTAGCATTTCCATATGTCTTTTTTGTGAGTCGGCGATAGATTTCGTTGCGTAAGAACGGTGCACCATCGACTGTGATTGCTTTTGGTTTGGTACGAACAGTAGAGAACAATGATAACTCTTCATTTCCAAAAACTCGAGGTTTCATCATGAAAAAGCTCAAAAAAACGCAAAGTCCAGGAACCCCGACTTTAAAGAGACTCACGAATATGTTTCCAAAATGAGCAAGGTAATCAAATCTGTCTCCGGGATACTTGAAAATCTTCTTGAAGTTTGCAAGCAAATAGTTAATCAAAGCTGGATTCTTGGAACCAGATTCAACCAAATAATGAAGCGGACTCTTGTTATTCGTGTCGAGAGTAAAAAGAAGATTTTGCTCTACACAAGCAACCACGAGGCTCGGATCTGCGAAGTATATGCAAATCAAATGGAACCAAGTATAGCCTTCAGGGTAGACGACAAAATCTGGGTATTTGGTAATAATAGGTAATTTTCCAGAAGTAGATTCCTCAAGAAATCTATTATAAATCATCAACCTCGCTATTCCTGATTTAATTTGGAGACTTTGATCTATATATTGTTTTGAGGTTAGACACGTTCTCCTTTTTGTTGAGATTCACCTGCTACGAACAACTTTCCGCTGTTCATGGGAAGAGAATAGTAATAAAACTTTCCTTCATCAGTGATGCTCACAATATCTTTGTCGTCTGGAGTAATCAAGCAAGAAAGATACCCTAACGATTGAATCTTATTAGAGAGAATATAATTTACAACAAAAGTACGTTCTTGAACATCATCAAATTTGTAAATGATGAATCGATTGATCATATCAAAAACTTTGATGGTACGGTCCGAGGACCCAGTTATAATAAAGCGGTCATCTGATGTTATGGCCATCGTGTTTATGATACCTACCATCATATTATTCATCAATGTCAAATGATGGAAATTTTGATAAAACCTTTATTGTGTATCTCTTCGGATTCAAAAACCACTTTGAAAGAAATGAGGTCGTAAAAAATGAATTCTCTTGCTGCTGTTACCAACATCGGAATTGCATTTGCGGCAGTCGAATTAGTGGTGACAAGTGACGTGAGCTCAGCTGTTGTAACCATAATTAAACAAAGTACGAATGTAATTTACCTTTGTGGAAACTTCTAAATTCCGCGACACATGCCAAATTATCGGACTTCCATACTTTAATGATCCTCTCTAACCCAGAAGTAATAATATACTTCGAATCTTTCGTTATTGTGACTTTGGTGATCGCCTCTGAAGTAAAGCATTAAAATGATGAAATTTTGATTTGAAAATAGAGTCGTTTTACTCTCGTGAGCACGAGTAACCGAATGGCTTAGAGTTTGCTGTTTAACTTCTCCCCACTGCTTTAATGTTCGATCGGAGCTAACGGTTATGAAAAAGGAGTAATCAGGAGCAAGAGACATCGCCGTGATTTCCGCTAGTTAGCCATCCAATGTAAGTCGTTGGAATTTAGGTAATTTTTTACCTTCATGTATATTCTCAAAGATGCCACGACAAAGTTGATCCGAGACGGTGTAAAAGGCCACCGATCTATCTTCAGAACATGTAACGATCATGTCTTCGTTAGGATCATAGATAATTCCAGTGACAGCACCTACCATCATCAGTATTAATTCATTTAATTCCAGTTGCAATTTTACCTTTGTGAGCATTGATCGGCGGTTTCACCGGCGATTGAGATTCAAAATCAAAGAATCTCACAATTCCACTTTCAGAACCGGTCACCAGTAAGCTGTGCTTACTAATCATGATGAGACAGGTCGCTGCATCCTCTAACAAAAATAAAAAATTTCCAATGAAATTTATTAGACTATCAGTTACTTTTATGGTCTGTCTCGCTTTCTTTTTTGTCCAATTTTTCTTGAAGATTCCAGAGTTTTGTGTTACGATCGATAGAGCAACTCAGAAAGCAGTCCGACCCCTTAGCTATGCAAATCCCTGTGACAGAAGCTATATTATGAATAGAATTATAGGAAAAAAACTATCGCGGAGAAGGGTTTTTACAATAATGCGCAGTATTTTTTTCATCATAGCGATGAGTCAGCTCTCTTTTTTCAATATCGGAAATTGCGATTGACCCATCAGTTGCACCTGAAATGATGAATCTTCCAGAATAGTTTATTCCAATGCAATTTATTCCTGCCTCATGTGCTAATTCTATTTTCGAAAGCAATATTCGCCTCTCGTAATTGTAAATATTTATAGATTTGTCGAGGGAGCATGAGACCAAATGAACTCCATCTCTAGAGAATGTCAATCCAGTCACCCAGTCTGATGAAGTAAATCGGAAATATTTGTTTATGATCCAATGGAGGAGAGTGCAAAATTACGATCATGCGCAAGCTTAAAAGTAAAGGAAACTTCTCTTCTTTCGATTTCAATTAAATTGATATTTTGATCATGTCCTCCCGTTACTAAAGTAGACCCATCTATTGACAGTGCCATGCAGTCAATATCGCCTAGTTTTAAATGAATAAAAAGATTTGAACTTCGCAGAAAAAAACGAAATACTCACTTGCGTGTACGTTCGGGATTTCACCCAGGTATTCCAGCTTTTCGAGTCCATATATTAGAACAGTGGCGTCTTGAGAGCATGTGAAAAATTTTGTTCCGTCTTTTGAAAACAAAACGCAAGTGATATCACCTTTAATTTTTCAGACTTTGCAACAAGCGGTTTATGTTTACCTTCATGCATTGCACCGGAGTCAAATTCTGGATGAAAATTCTTCAAACTAAATCCTTTCAGCCGTCGGTCACGAGAGCAGGTCAATACGTGTTCATTTTTTGGATCAATAACGACATGAAGAATTGCATCTGTGATTCAAAAATTTTTTGTTTGCATTTCTCATGAAAAGGATCGACTACCTTCGTGTGCATTGGGAATTTTGTAGCGAGTAACTGAAGCAACTACGTCAATAAAATGTAAATCTCCATTCATGTAGCCAACCACCATGGTACGGTCATTGGAAGTCATGGCAATTGCAGTGATTGGTTCTATTTATGACCATTTTGTTCGAATAAATAATATGATGTAATATTACGGTGGTGAACTTTGCTCGATTGCAATAGGTTGGTCGCATCCAGCAATTCTTTTAATTCATCTTGTGTCTTACGTTTATATTCATCTTCGGTTAACGGCGCCTTCATTATGAATACAGGTAATTAATAGGTCTTTGATTCTTAATTTAAATCAACCTGATAAACGAGCGTTTAAGTGATTTGAAACTTTTCCAAAGTTAATTTGGAAAATAACGCAGAATACTAAGATTGATAGCGACCTTCTAAAAGATTTTGCACTTGTCAAAGATATGAATCACAAAGACTCATAAATCTTAGATTGAGTTCAATACACTTCTTTACTGAATTAATATTCTCTGTAACCATTTGTATTTCAAGTGATATATAAACTCTTTATCATCCCACTGCATCACATAAAATTTCCTCCTCAAAACAAAAACAAGTCCGAAAGGAAATATACAAAGTGCGTGATGAATAAATAAGTTGTTTCACTTTCATTCATAATCTTATGTTGACAAAATAGTTTCAATTACGAATTGGAAGAGTTCTAATCGAACTAAAAAAGATTTGTTGGCATTAATTTAACCCCTTCGCAAAAACCAAAAGGCCCTTGCTTAGTCAATTTCTTCGAAGTAAACATTACTGAAGATAACGTTGTTATAAGGACTACATCAGTATTATTGCGATATTTCATATTTCCCAGTTCCAGTTGAAAAAAACTTTGTGATAATATGAATAGTATTGTCGTTTATCAGTTTTTCATTCTCAAAAATTGGTGCATTTTTCATTTCACAGATATTTTTGAGTTACAAATCCCAAAAGTACTTAATTGATACTGCTACTACGCCGTCAAAGTTAAGGATTTATTAAATTCAATTTATTGATATGGGATTTCAATGAAGAGCATGAAGATCATTAAACAAAGTTTTTTCACCTATTAGAAGGATTTAATATTTTTTGTGGGGTGAGATAAAAAGCGGCAGCAACATTCATCTTTTGCCCAAATTGAGAGTTTTAGTAAGAGAAAATATATGATTTAGGCTTTGTAACGCTATCAAAAGCAAGTTCTGATAATGAAACTCCTTTACCACTTTTTCGTCTTGCGGACCAAGGTAGTCTGGGATGAGTTCTCACACAGTCATTCATGTAAACGGTGCCAACGTTCAACTAACAAACAAAAAAGAAAAGAAAAATTTTGCTAACTCTCAACTATAACGAGAAAGTTACTTCTCTGGCGATTCTTTTGGCTCGATCAGGATCTTTTGTAAAAATCGAAGCCGTAAGCCCAAAGTTGGAATCATTAATTAATTTAATCGCCTCTTCGTCTCCTGTTGTGCTATTGGCTCCTGTTATTGGACCGAATGAGTCTGAAAGCTACACAATAATTTCAAACAAAAATGAAAAACGAAGGATAAATTACCATCATATCAAAACTATTTTGAGCCTCTGCGACTATCGTTGGCAAGAAAAATCCTCCTTCTGAGCCAGGAATATCTATAGGCATACCTCCCGTTACTATTCTTCCACCTTGGCTCACCGCATCTTCCACCTAAACGTGAAGCAAATGGTTCATCTTAATCAGTTGGAAAATTTTATTTTACCTGCTTAGATAACCTGTCAACGATCTCCCTAGAAGCCAGAGGTCCAAGGAATGTATCTTCATTCATGGGATCTCCAATCTTGAAGGTTTTAACTACTTTTGCAGCTCTGTCTAAAAACTCATCATACAGGCTTTGAGTGACATAAATTCTCTCAGTAGCCGAGCTGATCTGCCCGTTGTTGTAAAAAGCTCCATGCATAATTTTTTCAACAGCGAGTTGAAGGTCGGCATCTTCAGCGACATAAGCTGCATCTTTCCCTCCCACCTCATAGATTGCCTGCAGGAAGCTTACTTCAGCGGTTTGTTCTTGAATGATATGTCCAGCTTTTTGTGAACCAGAAAAATACAAAAATCCAAGTTGAGGCATTTTGAAGAGGACTTCGCTAACTGCTGGTGTTGACATAACATCCCTTACAATGTTCACGCCTGCGCTTTGAAATGCTTTTTCATAGAATTTTCCACTGAGAGGTGTAACCGCTGAATGCTTGAGGCAGACTGTATTTCCAGCAAGGATAGAAACAATGATAACTCCCATAGGGTCTGAAATTGGCCGGTTCCAAGGGGCTATAATGTAGGAAACACCCAGTGGCTCCCGGACATATTTAAGGAACCCTTTATTTGTATTTTCAACTATGACATCAGCAAGTGCTTCTGGAGCAATTGATATAAGAGTATTGGCTTTCTCAATCGCAGCTTCGACTTCTCTTCTTGATTGTGTTATTGGTTTTCCCATTTGCTTGGTGATTTCAATTGCAGCCTCTTCTTTATTCTATTGATGTGAATTTGAATGTTAGCATGGTTGAAATGGGTTTGTTTTGTAAAAATGGTAGCAAGTTAAACAAGGATAACACTTTTCTAAGCCTACCTTTTCTAAATATTCCACGGCTTTTTCGCAAACTTTTATTCTTTCAGCTATTTGGTTAATTCTTAACAAATAGTCCTGATAAGAACTTACCCAGTGGGACAAATCTCCAAGTTTGAAATTCCTTATAGGTGTCTTGTAGGATTTTGACTGCCTCGCTCTCGGTTAGATATCTTGCTTCTGCAAATGCCTAAGAATCACGAAGTAACCAAATTAATGAATTTGATCGAAAATATCAACTTCTCCCGTGTAAGGATTCTTCACTTTGAATATTTGCGAAAATGAGCAAAGTCGCTGTGATGTAAGAGAGCTGGCTTTCGCCTGTTGTCCCAAAATTTTCAAAGTCTTGGTGATCATCAAGAAAAATATTGCCCGTGTCTTTATTTTTTTATTTGATATCCTTTATTGAATGAAGAAAGATTTGGTTCCAAGTTTAATTATACTTCTCCTGAAAACGCTACTATCTTTTCCAGTCAAATTCGTGGAGATATGGCTTTAAGTAAAGCATAAGCATTTCTTACGTCATTACTTGAGTGTGCAGCTAGTAAATCCTATTAAAATAATTTGAATGGATCTCAGGTCTTTTTGGACTTGAAAATATCAATAGACACTTCAAATTTTGGATAGCCCATCAACGATGTTGGAAGTGTTGGGATATTTTGTAATTGAACCTAAAAAGTTACACTATCAATACTGTAATGAAAGATTTTGGCAAATTAATTCTCGAAGTTCTACAAAGGCAATCATACCCTTACAATTGAATTGAAAAGAAATAAAGTTTCTTTTATTTATATATTTTCAGTCTGGCAAGGTGCTTTTTCCGACATATCACACCCTGTATCGTGTATACTTAAGTAGTACTCTGTTGAAATTATGAATTTAATAATACTAGAAATCAGCCATATGATGAAAATGATGCAGCACGAAAATCATTTCAAAAATTAATTCAAATGTAGATGGGAACTTATTTATGCAACGAAAGAATTCCATATCCTAAGGATTAATTTCTCATTTTCATTATTCAAATTAATCAAAATTTGCTTCAAACTCTGTGGCTACAGAAAGGGCAGTGATGCTGTTTATTATAGCATGCACTCATAACGAAAGGAACCCAAGCCAATGGGAAGAAGCACAGGCATAGAAGCGCAACAAAGACCCATCCCTGAAAGTTCGATGTTGTATATGGATCAACATGCTTGTTACAATAGCTGCAGTACCATCCTTGGCTAGGATTGGAGTGTGTTATCACAGTTTGCTGAACGACAGGCTGCATATTTGGATGTATTATAGTTGGCTGTGTAACGACTGAATGCATTGCACCAGTCTGAATCATGACTGGCTGTAGCTGTACCATTGTTGTTGGCTGAGTAATCATAGGTTGAATTACTGTTGGGTGAACGACCGTTGGCTGCATCAAGATCGGCTGTTGTGTTTGATATCCACCATATACAGGTTGGTAGTTATGTGGATTCTGCTGAGGCTGGTGATATTGAGGCTCAAAAGCAGGCTGCTGGAGATTGTGTTGGTCTAAGAGGAGAGGCGTCTTGACTTCCTGGTGAGGAGCTTTAAATTCGCTCATAAAGTCGAGTTTCACGTTTTCCTTGGGTTTATTATCCATGCTATTGTTTTAAAGAGCTGCTTATTTAAGTGCTAAGTGATTCTGATTATAACAATCTTGAATCAATTTTTGAACCTGCTTTTAAAATATTAAGATTGCACCAAGAAGTCATTAATTAAATCATATAAATTCTCGGCATAAATAGCCCGTCTTGCTTGTGCTCCTGGGCACCATCTTACAGCGAGCAAAGAAATAGTATCTCAATGCTTGATGAAGTCCTACTCCTAAATATTGGGCACAGCTATATAGACCTTGAGCGATCACAATCCATATCTTTCGGGGTCACATGAATTCTTTGTAATTCAAGAGAAGGAGTAGTCTAATCAACATCAATTTATTTCTTGTGTATTTAGACCTGAATTATCAGGTCGAATTCGTACTTTAATACTTTCATCAGTAAAAATGATTTAATACTGAATGTTGGAGAAAATCATTAACTGACCAAGAAAATAAATAGTCAGGAGAACATAGATCATCTAATGTGTGTGTGTAATCCAGTCGAAAAAAAGGAAAATCGAAGCAAATCTTTTCATACATAAAAATCATAAAATGGATCAAGTCTCTTTTTCTACATTTTTCATTTTAGCCCTCATAGGTTTCATTATGTATTTTCTCGACAGGTATATCTATCGAATATACAAGTGGAAAAAGTACTATGAATCCAAGAATGCGAAATTCTTCTTTATCAAGGTTCCGATCTTCGGGAATAGGACTTTCTGGATGGACCAAATTATTCAACACAGGGATGTGTGTTCTTACATCAAGCGAACTGTTCAAACCAATCCCGAAACTCCTATGATAGTGATGAATGTTGGTAGTCAGCTCTCAATTCTCATTACAGACCCTCCTCTTCAGAAATTATTTTTGCAGCAGCAAGAGAAATTTCATAAGGCTGACTCGCTTCAAATTCTGAAGTTTTTTATGGGTAATGGTTTAATAACAGCCGAAGGTTCCACCTGGAGACGACATAGGAAGATCATATCTAAAGCTTTCCATTTTGAGTTTATTAATCAGATCTGTCCTGAAATTGCTGAATTCGCGTATTGCCGTCTTTGTTACTGGCGAAAAGCTCGTAGAATTAACCTCCTCCAGGCTTTCTCTCTGATTACGAGTGATGTAGTAGGTAAGCTGTTTTTTGGAGATGAATTCCAGAAGCAGAAGTTCGACGGTCAACCGCTTGCTGTCTCACTCACATCTCTAATTTCAGAAATCCTTCAGTATACTTATTCCACTGAGAACATGCTGTTAGGGTCGAAATTCATTTTGAAGGGTATTCTCCCTAAACACCGGTCACTTGTCCAGAGGTGTTTGAGGTTCCGAGCTCTATGCAGAGACATTATACAAAATTATCGTAAGAATGAGAAAAGTAAGCCAAAGAACTCCAATGCAACCAAAAATCTTCTGGATATACTATTTCAACATCAGGAAGAAAACCAAAACGACGGTGATAATTTAACTGACGAGGACATCATAGATGAATTTTTGACATTTTTCTCAGCGGGAACTGACACGTTAGCACATTTATTGACGATGGCTGTTTTTCATCTTGGAAAATACCCGGAATATGAAGAGAGACTGGTGCAAGAGGCCATCGAATATTTGGATAATTTGGAACTCATAAATACTGAGACACTTAATAAGATGGAGTTCACAACAGCATTTCTTAAAGAAACATTGAGGATGACACCTCCTGCAATCTCATTGATCATCCGAAAATCCGTGGAAACACTCAATTTAGGGGGATTCATCATTCCAAAAGGGCATCTTGTCAATGTTGGGGGGATAGCAAACAATTACAATCCTAAAATCTTTAGGCAACCTAACAGGTTCAATCCAAATCGCTGGATTGAAGGTCATGTTGACTATGATATGGACCCAAAGAAAGATCCTTTCAAATTTATACCATTTTCGCAGGGTCCAAGAAATTGCATCGGTAATCACTTTGCAATGAATGAAGCTAGGATAGTATTAGGGATTTTCTTAATGATGTATAAACCAAAATTTTTGTGTGATGTTAATAATATGCGCATGGTAATGAGGACTCTTTATGAGACTGAAACTCCCATATTCATATCAGTTAGTCCACGTGATGAACCATTTTCTGCAACGTTCTAGAGTGGTTTACATGGTAGTGCATGCAATAAATCGACTGAAATAAATCTCAATTAAAATCGAGTTTACAGTATTTAGAAGAAGAAAGATGAATGATGGATTGAGAAACCTTGTTTTTACAAAGATTGCATTTATCACAGAATATAAGCTAAATACAACCTCACCACTATAGCTTTGGCCTATGATAATCGAAAAACCAAATACATGAATAATATGGGTTTTTGAAGTCAATGATAATTTAGCAGTAGTATTTCAAAAATTTTCGGTTCAGTCACATTTGTGTCATCAGTTAGTTCAATAAATAGAAAAAGCTAATTTCCTATTGCAATGAAAAAAGCAAGAAACGTTAACCTATGAATAAGTAATATGTTAAGCGTTCCAGCTCTCAACTCTTAAATAAATTCCGAAGTTATCGAATTCCGAGGGCATTCGAGTTTAGCTGTTACCTTTCCCATTAATTAAGGCGGTTTTGGTTTTTCGATGAAGATTCTTCTTGTTCAAGGAGGAATAAGTCATGTCCATAGATTCAATTAACAGCTTTTTTGATGTGGAAATTCTCTCAGTACTCAATTGTCTATCATTTGTCGTTTTCTTATTCTCAATCTCTTTGCTTTTCAATGGAGTTTCCTTAAGAGTGTCAGAGTCCATGGGATGATCATTCCTCATATCTTTAAAACTTATTCCTTTTTGGTCTCCTATCGAATCAATTTCTCTTTCTTGAATCTTCGAAGGTGTAGAAGCCATTGTTGAATAGAAAGCTTTCTGAGAAGAGTCCTGAAATCCATCATTTTTTGAAACACTTTCAAAGCGCTCCATGCTCTTTGGGGGTTTTCGTCTCCCTGAATTATTTCTAATGTGACTAATAGGCTTCAATTTTCTTCCTCTTAACTCCAATTTTTGTAAAAACTTCCTTAATATTTTCGACATAGTTTTTTGCTGTCTGAGTTCAAGTAATCCTTCAGTAAATTTGGCCCATGAAACCCATGGATGTCTTTTCGTAGGAGCTTTTCTCGCGGGAGAGCGTCTTCTTTCAGCGTCCGAAGACAGACCTCTCGATGGAGTATCGGGCTGAGACGTCCTTGGTCTTGGAGACTGCAATGTGCAAGAGGATTTGGTATGAATTTTCGTTTTAGAATCCGGACTCAAGGACTTTACTTCTTTACCTTCTTGATCCAAGCCCAAATGGATCCGATAAAACTCAAGAATGTGCTCATACTTATCAGGATCTTCATCTTTTAAGCGAGTACCTTTCAACATTTTCACTACTTGCTATTTTTCAGTACTTCCAATCAACTCAGGGGAGATATGTATGAATTTACTCTATATGTGTCTTCATTTTGTGACCTTGATTTGCCTTCAGACTCAGTTACAACACTTTAATCAAATTCAATTCCTTTTAGAGAGAGCTAATCTCTTACTTTATTTTTTGTAGGTTCACTCGAATACGCTCAGGAGTAACTCCTCGGTATCTGATATTATAATAGACACAAGATTTAGCATATTGAGAATCTAAAATACCGTATTCCATATCGCGGACTCCACATTGGTGTCCCGTACCGATCTACATTGGAGAATTAAGCCAGTTTTGAGGCAATAATAGCTTACCTATTTGAGGTGGTTCAGGATCGGTGCTAATACAGGTAAGCAAGTTATGTCCATGGAGTTTTGTGGAGACATAATTCGCAGGATCAATAGGAGATTCTAAAGAATTCATTACTAATTCTGCAACGAGTTGACTTACTTAAATTGTCGGTGGAGAACTTTCCATTTGGCGATTTCCTTGGGCTGTTGATATCTTTCAAAGAATGTGAGCATCGATTCCGGTGAGACATGTTGTTAGGTTTGTTAGTCCTAATTTATTAAAGCTCAGTATATCTATAAAATTATTTTAGATCTAAGAAAATATGAAGATCTATTGAGTATTTTTTACACGTTTTCAATCTGCTCGAACGCTTAACTTTGCTAACAATTCGGAGATATTCTCTGGTAGCATTTGACTTCTCAACAATGGGAGGAATTCGCAGAAGACTTTGCTTAGTGAAATTGAAGTAATTCAAGGAATTTACAAGTACAGCAAGTAAACAAAAAAATTCGACTTTTATTTAGACATATATTCGTATATACAAACACATTCTAGAAATAATTGAGTAGTAAGATGCAAAGAGCTGAACTGTAAAGTTGTTAGAAACTCAATCTCATCATTTGAATTGTTTTTCAGGTGACTGCTTAAGAGCATACCACACAATCAGCTGGAGTAGTCCCTGAAATTGTAGCATAGGCTGTATCACGAGATTTCTTTGCAGATTTAATTTTTATTTGAGTGGTGCTTATCTCCTTGAATTCCAACTGACCACTCTGCGATAACTCTTCTTGTGTCTCTAACTCGACTTTAGATGTATTATTTGTAGCATAATCGTCAACTAATTGCTTATTTCTAGATCCTTGCTCAGAATGTAGATGATCCAAGAGTTCCCTCAAGCTATAAAATCTTTTTTTAGAGCTCTCTCGTCTATTATTTTTTCTAGACTTAGATTCGTTGGACATCGGCCCTCGAGGCTGCTCAAATTCACCTTCTTCAGAAGGTCCTTGATCACTTGGAGTCAGGCTGCTCGCTTGAACTCTTCTCAATACCTTAGTCCTATTTTTCACCAGTCCACCATCTCCCCCAATTTCAAGAGCTTTACAATTTTCAAGGGATGCTGTCTCAATTTGCTGCGAAGTTTTGGTATCTTCGATGCTCTGATGATTCTGTGATCCTCCTGGAAATGCGATTGTCTTTTGTTTCTTGGTCCTTTTGTTAAGAGTTAATTTATTGCTTTGACTTTCTTGAGTTGAGTTAGAGAAGCCACTCGTTTGAACGGTGCAGTCGTTATCAAGGGCGTGAATGAACTCAAAGAGCTTCAAACATTCATCGATATTGGTATTTGAAATTGTCTCTGGCTGACTTGCGAGTTGGAAAGCTGGCTCATTGAATGAAATTTCATTCAATTCATGAGCAGAAGGAGCGTTATGAACTTTTGTTTTGTAATTCATTTCAGATGCTTTTGTTGAAGATGTTGCCAAATTTTATTTACTTTTATTAATTCTCTCATTTGCAACCGTGCTTAATAGAAAGCGCGTTTATCAGATATTATCAGAAGACAGCGCCTAAAATTTTGTCTAAACGCGTTAAAAAAAAGAGAAGCTGAAAACTTTCTAATTTTTTTTTTTTCTTTCAGTACTATACTAAACATATCAAATTCCATAATTTTTGTGGAAGAGCCCCTATTGGTGAACAATTTGCTCAGAGAATTGTTCTTGTGAAGCAGAATAAGATGGGATCATGATAAACTTTGGCAACGAATGAGAATTAGTTCATCGCAAGTTTTACCTCTTGAGTAGATGCTCCTCAGAGATTTGAATGTTGATATTGAATATCAGAACTAAAGACTCGCTTCTAACATTATTTCATTCTGAAATAAACAAGCACTCCGCCCCTTTTGGTCGAAGAATTTTTATAAAATGTGGTTGTCTTGTTTAATCTTTATTTGTAGACATTATTCTTGATATAATTAGAAGACATTTCTTTATGAATAAAGCACAAATCATACTCGCCCAGCACCTATCTTCATGATAACGTTGGAATTCAATTTGAAGGAAAACTGAAAGACGGTAAGTAATCACGACTAAATCGAAACCTAAAGGTGGTGTTTGGTAGATGAGATTAGACCAATAATACTATGAAACAAGAGAATTAGAGGTTCTTAGTTATGAAGTCCTTTGTTTCAGGAAAATTATGCTATAAATGATATATATTTTATTAACCAAATTTCCATATGATTATTTATTATTATTGTGTATCAGAAATTCGAAAGAGAACACAATAATCTTGATTTTGATGAGAATGCTTCTATCTCAGAGGGGCAGGAGAACCACAAATTCAACCAAAAAGAAAATAAAAAGAAAATTTATGCTGCATCGAAATTGGTTCCAGAAAGTCTTTCAAAATGAAGAAGTCAGTTTCACTCGCACTTCATATATTAAACGAACAGCATAGCCTTACTATCTTCAAGTTCTTGCAGTGGAATGACTATAGGAAAAGATTTGATGTAGAGCATACAAGGCGAGATGATTGAGAAAGAGTCGTGCTCTATAAGCAAGAGTCATATAATATCAATCTGTGAGCCGGATGAATAAGAATTTTCTGTTCTGAGCTGAATTAATAGAATATCAAAATTGCATATTTGGAAGTTTTAATCGTCCTTCGAATGATTCTAATCGTCTCTTACCGAATTTTTGGGAACTCCATGTTGCTAATGATGTTGCCAAACAACAGAAAATCTTTTGATATTGATTTGGAAGATCAAAATATCGCTTGGAACTCCTTGTCTCTCATTAAAGGGATTGCTGCTGAAAACTGAGCCGAAAAAAGTCGAATTTTATAAGTCAGAGATATTTTGATATATTTGATTAATCATTCGAGAAATAAGGGAACTTTTTTTCTCAAGAATTCTATGCACTAATAGCAGTTACTTTGAAGAAAAAATCAGAATCAAATTCGCGCTTCTCTGTCACTTCAATCTAATTCAGAATTTTAATTATCACTAATTTTTTAGAAAATTAGTAATTTTCGGATCTGAGTTCCCCTTCTATTATTCGAGAACGCATCCATAGAATATTTAAACATTTTCACAGGAAATATATTCAATTTTTTATTATTTTCAGAATTTGCACTTATGAATCCAGAGAAAGAGCCCATTCTAAGCCCTAAAAGGCCTGAGAACGTCCATCAAAAGAAAGCAACACAATTCGTGACGCATCTTCACAACGCTCTATCGGTATTTTTCAGGTTCTTAAAACTTGAGGTGATTTTCTGTTTTAGAATACTGACTTCTGCAACATTGTTTTTTGGGACAAAGAGGGCTCGTACTTTATTATAGCACAACTGGAAAAATTTTCAGAACTCGTGCTGCCTTTTTATTACAGACATAACAAATTTTCATCATTCGTCAGACAAGTAATATTTTATTGATCGACGCATCAACTTTATGACTTTAGTTGAATATGTATGGGTTTCGGAAACGAATTTGTGAGGAGGGAGAAGTGGCATACTACCATCCCTCGTTTACAAGAGACGCAAAGTAATTTCAGTCGAAGACTCACTCTAATCACCATCGTCATTTGTGAACCTAGGGGATTTCTCTACCTGATAGAACGAAGCAAACATTTTCGCAAATACGGAAAAGTTACAAAAGAATCCCTTACACAAGAAAGCAATATAAGAATACTAGATGTTATTGCCCAGGTTGCCTCTCTCTCACTTTTGAAATGAGCTCATTGCCAATAAAAGAATAATGTACTTCAAGAAGAGCAAGATGCATTGAAACTCAAGATTTCTGAAATGCAACAAAAAATTGACGCTCTTGCTACTAAAAATGCTGCGAATGAGAACAAGTTGCTTCAACTGTATAATTATTAACTAGGCAACATTAAGTATGAACTAATTCTTCTTTCCTTAAGGAAAATGAAAATGGACTGGTGTTCATTTGGTCCTCCCGAAATGCAAGACATTTATCAGCTTCCAGAAAATCGGCAACTATCACTTAAAAAAATTAAAAAAGAAGAGCTCAAACCAAGCTTGCTTCCGGATATGAACATCAATGTAATTTATTTTCTATATTTTTTTCAGACCAAGTTTTTTTTTTCCAAATAAAGATTGCTCCAAGCAGGAATGATGATACCAAAACCATCTGTTCCAATGTTTCCACATGCCCAAACACCCAAGTGTTCCAGTATTATATTCCAGCCCAAATGATCGATCAAGCTTATATTTTCTCCAACCCTCAAGTTGGCTCAGTATTCCTTCTCAACATCGCAAATAAATCTCTAACGAATGAAAAATAGAATCCCGCATTCCCGTCTTTAATAAATAGATGGAGCCACCCAAAGCAGTTCTATTAATAATAATCGAATTTAAAACAGTTGAATTCGAAAAACAAGTTTTTGAATTTTTTGATATAATATTCAGGAATGGAAACCAAGATTTATGATGTAATGCTACTCCCTCTCTTCATTTTTTTGAGAGAGAAGATAATTTTTAGATAATTAGCTTCTCACGTTCACAAACAGTAAAGCTATACAGCATCAACTAATATAACAAACAATATCAATGAATATCTGCTTTAAGTTTATTTTAAGTGTATCAGTTGGTGAGTGCTGGAGGCTTTTCTCTGGGGTTTATAAAGAGTGGATTCTTACATGATACAACCTCAGTTAAGAGCGGTTCCTTACTTATGATCTTCTTGAAAGTGCAACAATACCTTCGTTTCAATTCAAATTCGGCATAATGTTGCCAGTTTATATTTTCAGAATGAAAAAGCACGAAGATCAAATGCGCCTTTGGCGGCTTTTTATTCAATAAATAGCTTCAATATTGAACAATCCGAAATATCTTGCCACCAAAATGTTAAAAAATAAGGTTTTTTTTTTTATGATTTTGTCTCTAGCTTCATTCTGCAAAAAACCAAAACCAATTGCTCTCAAGAAGATATCCAATTTGCACCAGCAGTCTTAAGCAAGAATAAGTTCTTTAAAACATACAGAAACAAGGTTTAGATCTACTGAAAAAACTTCGAATTTTATAGGATCTGCTCTTATCATCGAAGCTTAAAAAGTGAATTACACCAGTCCAAAAATAACTCCATTTCATATGGAAAAAAATTTCCGTTGAATTCTATTACTATCCAAGAGATTCAAAGAGATTACCCCTCAAGCATATGGACTTGACTGAATCAAAATGAAAGGTATATAATTCCTTCGATTCAATCGGGCTTGTGGTTGTGGGAGGCTTACTAAGTTATATGTCTTTCCAATTCCTCTATAGCTGCTTATAATTCTTCAAATGTATATGTCTTGGGTTGAATGAAACAGAAAAATATAGCAGATTTTCTTACAGGAGGTAAAAACAGCTCTAACACTGAGTCTTATGAGCCTGCAAATTAATCTTTTTTAAATTATCTAAATTTTCTCCAAAAACTCGCTCTACATTTGATTGGAAGACTGAGGCATGTTTACTTATCGAAATGCGAATATCTCGAGATGGATACTTTTCATAACGGTCATCATTTTGCTACAAATGAGCCAAATCCAAGCTCAACCACTTTCTGAAAAAATGCAAGAGAAAACGCTTTCACACATCATTAAACCTTTGCCTAGCGACGACTTGGACTCGATCATACAAACTCAAGCAGAGAGAAGGATCCTAGCACCGAGTGTCTACACCTACAATTATACAGAAGATTTTCAAGCCTACATTCTGAGTTATAATAAGAATTTTACCCTAAGTAGCATCAATGAAACATTATTTGATGTCCAAATACCTGGATTCTCTCAACCCGATGATTTCAATTTCTCGGTTCTTCGTCTTGTTGATAATCAGAGTGTGGAGATCGATGTCAATTTCTCAAGGACAATAAGTCGCAGTTTTTTAACAATTGCCTTCTATCACAATAATTCTTTCGACGAACCTGAAGACTCAGACCCGTTATTCACTACCATCTCTGTTTACATCCCTATCAAACTCGGAGAAGCTGCAAGTATGGTTAATCAAGCTCTTCAAACGGGGATAGATATTGTCTTCGGCGTTACTCTGTTTTCGCTGGTTGTTTGCTTTTTCACTAAAGAGCGAACACTAGTACTATGGAGTTTGATAGACTACATGCAGATGGTATATGTGCTATTCTATGTTGGCACTCAATTTCCTTGGGAATTTCGATCTGTTATCATTGGATTTTCAATCGCGACATTTAATTTTTTTCCAAATCCGTTTCAAAACTTGGACTATCCCATTAACGACACAGTTTCTTATATAGTTGACCCACAAGCACTCTCGTTTGTTTTCTGTTTTTGGCCTTGGTTTATCTTGCTATTAATTATCGGAACTCTGCAGATAATAATCTATATAATATTTCAGACAACGAAAAATCATCCGAAAAGTCACATTCAAGTGCTTCCTTTCAAATATCTCATCCATTGGTCTGGACTTCTGAGGCTCTACTCAACATGTTTCCTTGCACTTATATTTTCAATACTCGTCCAATTTGCGAATCTCACCACCGATCCAGTCTCCATAGCAGGTGCTGTCCTCGGTGGGCTCACGCTTATAGCCTTTTTTTGTCTGTTTTTGATTTCAGTCAAGCTATTGCGTGCTGATAAAAGTCGGCTAAGGCACGATGTCGACTATCGGACTCGATTTATTGTGTTATACGAAACGGTAAAGCTACGCAAAACTAGTTCAAAATACTGGAATATTATTGGAATGTTGAGAAAGTTTGTGTTGGTGGTGATCATCGTCGCTCTCAAGCAAGTCCCTGTTGCTCAAGCTGTTTGTATCCTGGTTCAAAATTTGATTTATTTCTTCTATTTTATATTTGCATTACCTTACTTCAAAACGAAATTCAACCTCATTACTGCACTTCGAGAAGGACTACTAATACCAGTTCATTGCATCGTCTTGGTTTTTGTTATTGACGACAGTACAGGCTTTTTGAATGGAAAAAGGGATCAGGTTGGCTGGGTCGGAGTTTGCTTTAATGCAATAATTTTTTGTGTTCACTTTATTGTTTTTACCACCGACTCTCTTTTAAGTATCAAGAAAAAAGCCAAACTTCCCACAGAAGAAGATGATCCGACTCCGGAAGAAAGTAAAATCGCTCAGAAACCTAAGGTGAAAGAATATGAGCCAAACCCTTTGAATAATCTATCGAATGATCAATTATTCCTCGACGATCTATCAGGTAGAAAAAGTCCTCAAAAACTTGTGAGCCCACGCCCTAATCGAAAGATCAAAACAGTCATTTTCCATAATAACCCGAATCTTGAGGCTAGTGTCAACAAGGATGAATCAAATGAAGAAATAGGAGGCAGAAGCAGAGCTGATAGCTTCATTCAAATCGATAATAATTTGGGCTCATATAGAAGCCGGCAGAGTCCCACGAGGAATGGCCTCGACACTTATAATACGGGAAGTAACGCTTTGATTCAGTGGAGGCAAAATCCTCATCTGATTGAAAACAACAATGACGAGACGAGAGCTCTCGACGAGTCATCTCGTCAACTCTCTTTAGTGAAGAAACCGAAGGATAGTTCTATCACTTCTATTCAAGAATATTGAAATTAGCAGCAACAAGATGAATTAATCCATATCTCGTCTAGAGTGAAATTCATTGAGACTTTAGATTTGTCGAGATCGGTCTTTTGTTGTTTTTTGTTTTTTTGCGATCGATAAATTCCTTTTCTTGATAACCAATTTCCATTCACTTGCTTTATACTATTAAACAGAGTCACTCTTGGCCAAGTTTGTTACTTGATTCAACAATATTTCCCGAAAGAAATTTACCCTTTATTAGATTAACGTTGTTAGTCGCCGTCATATGGATGAATTAATTTGGTAGTGAAAATAGTCTGCTTTAGATGTAGAATGCTGCAAAAGGTGAAAAAGGCTGCGTTTTGTTTTTAGTTGAGAAGTTGGAAATTGTTTTAGTACAATTAAAACTGGTCATTCTCGCAGTTGTTTAGTTTTAGATTAGCAAGCATTCCAAATAAAATTCAATTAATCACCGGCATTAAAGTGAAGAAATGAGAGCAATAGCTCAAAGTATTCGAAATACTTTTAGCGGAAGGCGAGATAAATCGGTACGTCCAACTCTGTTTGCAGATGAAAGAGTTGACACCAGAACAAAGACGGAGGGCTCGAAAATTTTTCATGGTTAATTTTCAAATTGTTGAACATAAGTTAATCTCACTTCCACGTCAACATTTAGTCGCTGACTTCGATGAAAATTTCAGATGCCGTGTATGCCAAGATCTAGGGTAACCATATCGATGTAAATCAAAACTAAAGTGTCTCTTCTCAAGCGATGAACCAAATCAAGAAGTTTGTGTCCCGTGTGAATGTCAAGGTAGTATCAAATACGTCCACATTGCTTGCCTTAAAGTAATAACCCTCCGTCAAGCGTTTTTTAGCTACTTTCCAAAACACTAGGAATGGATTAAACAAAAACAGTCCCTCGAATGCGAGATATGTCATAAACCTTATCGGAACAAATGGAAAATATGGGCTTATGAGAATAGCATTATACAGTAACGAAAATGATAATCAAATTTGCTGAGAATGTTATTAGGCCTCCTGGTGGATCAAAAAATGAGCGAAGTTCATCAATTCTCGGAGCCATTGCGATCAGAGTGCTGCCACTACTAATTTTTACTTTTGTTCTCTTTGCAATGTTGGTTTTCAGTCTGAACGACAAAGGATTTCGCTCTCCCAACCGATATTTCTTTCTCGTCAAATGGGTGCGGTATTCATTTTACGCAATGTTTGGAATTTCGGTGCTTTCTTTGGCAATTTATGTAATTATGTTCAAGTCAACTGAGAAACGAAAGTACGAAGTTATTGCAGAATTGAATAAAAAGATTGCGAGATATGTTCATGATTAAATGAGTTTTCAAGTTTTCTGTGTATTCATTCTAAAAGCCTCTTTATTGTTTTAATTATCTAAATGGCCAGAAGTAAAGTCCTTCACGACAGCATTTAAGTCTCCTCTATCCATGTATGGGTTTTTTAGGAGATATAGCTAAGAGTAAGTCTTCTTCGTTTAAGTTGCTGGATTTTACAACATTAATAAGCTCAGCCACACCTGAAGGCGATTTATGTCTCCTCTTTTGAGAAGGAAAGCAAATTTCGGTGGCATGCGTTCATTATTTCAATATTTGAGTTGTGTCACTCTTGCTCGAGAAAGCTAGATAATTACATTTTTTTAAAAAATATTAATAGCAAATTGAGTTACAGTATTGGATTATTTCTTGCCTTGAAGTTATGCAATTCAGAATACTACAGATATCAAGGGAAATAAACTTCTGTTTCAAAGCATTGAGTTGAGAGATTCGGGGCCGCTTTGATTGGGTACATCCTCTTTTGAAAAAGTAGTGAATGTCGCTCTTTTTTATTTTTTTATAAGAAGATATTGAGGAAGAGGAGTTAGACCCTGAATTATTGTGGAGCATCCAAGAGAATTAATCGAGCTAGCCATTATGCCTCTTCTTTTTGTAAGCAATGCCTGCATTTTATTTGCATTTGAAATTTCAATGCAAGTTTCAATGTCATCTATGGCCATATATGTTTGAATTAAAGTTGCTTGAACAACTCCCGAATAGAATAAGCGCTCACATATTTATAAATTATGCAATGATCGATAATCAACATCATATTACTTAACCGCTCTGGTGAGTAGTTAGAGAGCTAATCAAAATTTATTTTTGCCAAAATAGCTGTCCACACCTGTTAAAAGGCTTTATTCGATTTAGTAAACTACAATATCTCAGATCGGTGATAAGCCATAATTACTTTGGGACTCCTCTGCCCTGAGTAAAATCAGAACAGCTTTTGCTGATATTGCCCACATGACGGGCTCATTTTTTGCTTTCTGCTTCATTCTCTCTTTCAAATCAAAAATGTAAAAATTTTCTAACTTGAAGCTGGAGGGTCAATTGAGAATGTCGAGGCGTAAGCACAAAAATTTCCTCAATTCGATATTTCATGAGGATCTATGAGTAACTTAGTAATCTATCATTGAACATCCATCTCGATTCTAGAAAAGTATTTCAGAATGAACCTGCATTTTTAATCCTTAGTGAAGATTTTAAATGATGGAATCTAAATTGCAGAGAAGGAGAGAGAGAGGGCTATAAGAAATGGAGAGTTCCCAATTAAGAGATCAATCGTCTCGAGCAAATTTTTCAAATACTTAATTTAGCATACTCGGAAGTGCCTGTTCGTTTGTCCAAAGGTTAATAATTTCTTAATTTTGCTTATCAATTTGATCTGCAGCTTCGAGATTACTGAAAAGTGTTTCAAGATTCATTGGCACTCACAGATAATTCATTAAATTCATATTGGTGCAATAGAAGCCCATATAAAATTTTATTTAATACTGAAAAATTTTCGTACCTTCTAATATTGAAGCAAGATAATTTTGTGAGCAATCTCGAATTTCTGAGAACTATTTGCATAATTCTGATTTCCCAGATAGTAATTCATGGAAAGAGAAGAGTTTAACTATAACTTATTTTGATTCATCTGAATGCGGCCGAAAAACCTTTTGGCTCGATTTTAAAAAGATCAGATACAGTCTTTTTATAATACACAAAATAGAGCATAACTATAGCACATGGAAAAAAGGGAGTCTTTTACAATTAAGGAAAAGCTATACAAGAGTCGTTTGATATCAAGAGATATCATAAACAACAGGTTTTTGTATCTTTTATATGAGATTCTCGACGTAAATATTTCTCTGCCTTCGACTTGCTCACGACCTTTTCAAAATAGAATGCTCGACACCACAGCGTCATCAGTTGGAGTTTAAATGGCCAGAGAATAATGATAAAAGATATAACTGCTTTCAAGGAGCAAATTCTTCCCCAGTTTGAAAGCTGTGCAACTCTATATGCTTTCATTCGAAGAGTAAGCAACAAGCCGTCCATTGAATATATTGTCTAACTTAACTTTTACTCCTAGCTCGAAAATTGTGAATTCTTTCAAATCATTGAAAACGACTCTCTAACGGAGATCGTATTTCAAAATGATGAGTATAATCAACATCGAAGACCAGTTTTTCAAAAACTTTTTCTGCAATCAGCAGAACTTCCTGGCAAAAATGCTACCCACCGGAGTCAACATAGAAACGAAGGAGGATCTTATGAGCCGATAGTTTCTAAAAGAGTTAGACTTGATCCCATACATGTATATCTGCGCTTTCATCAAACTCAACTAATGGATTGTGTTATATCAGAACGATCTGATACTTCTCAATCAAATAAATGACCAACTAAATCTGGAGATTGCCTTGAAGGTTGAGTCTCTCAAAGCCGATCTCATCGAACTTGAATCAAGTTTGACTATGAAAGAGTAAACAATTATTTACGCGTTCTCTGAATTTTCACTATTAGCATTGCCAATAAATTATCAATCTACCTTATGGATTTATTAAAGACAAAAGAAATGGATGGGAAATAAGGCTCCTCTAATTCAAGGAAAAATCCACAGCGCATTTCCTATAACTGACCCCCCAGCTTTTTGTCATTCTCATGTATATGTTATGTTGATAATTCTAAGTTCATGAATTTTTTTTCTCAAATAACATTTTAATCATCAACGAACGTGACCTGCTTCTAAATATACAGATTTCTTTTTATAAGTAAAAGAACTCCACTCCTATAATGAAATCTGTCCTGTATTTGAAGATACTGTTAATTGAAAGATATTTTAGTATTTTTTTTGAAAGTCCATTCAAGAATTCTCAAGATTTAACAGATAGAATCAGTCAACAATGGAACGTATAGTGTGTTTCGAAAACAAATCAATCTTCTTCTTCCTCCTCCTTAGTAAGACGGATTCAACATTTCTTTGGATTTCTGTACTTTAATCTCTCTTGAAAAGTGTTTTTATCACTGATTTTAAAAAATTCAAATAAGAGTGAGGTCACAATGATTTCTTACATTTCATTTCTGAATCTGAAAAGTTCGTTGGCAAGGTGACTATATATTCCACATATAAATCCTATTTTGGTTTAAAGGTCATTTTCAATGGACGTATTGATACCCCCTTCTGAGACGCAAAATCATGCAGTGGCATTCCTTCTCCTTCAATCTTGTGAATTTGATTTGGTTGCACAATGGAATCGCTTTCGATAGTAATTTCTCGGTTATCCAAATGCTTGATCTTCTTGCTGAAACCTAACAGAGCCTATATAGCATTCCATTCATTGCTATTCAACGTTCTGAAATAGTTCATTATACTTCCTCAAGTGTGATGTTTAGTTTAGTGTATAAGTCATTCTCCTTTCGAACGAATACAGGATGTGGCATCTCAATAATTTCATAGTGCACATCTGATGTAGTGTATTGCAGATACTCGTTTCCTATTCCAGGGTAAGACTAGTATGCGGCTAAAAGTTAGAGAACAATAAATCGATTACTATTCTCTGTCCATGCTTGATCCCTTTCTCTATAAGAATATGGAGCTCATCAACACCATCAACCAGCTATTTTCTCATAGTCAATCAAATTTAATTTTTTTAGAGTACCTTCGCTCCTCCGCAAACATGACACTTTGTTTTGAATGTTTTTCCTTGTCCTCCACATGCATGGCAACTTTCGAAATTGTTATTTTTTCTGAAGTATAAATAGAAAACATTACTGAACTTGCATTTGTTGGACATAACCGTTTGGTAGTCTATTTCTTTGAATGGTATGGCCCTTTCCTTCACAAACTGGGCAGGTTTGTATCTCATCAGGATTATCGGCACCCGAGCCTCGGCAATGAGGACACATCATCTGCTTTGTTAAGAACAACTATATCGAATGAGGGCAATGTTCGGGAAGACTAAATTACTTTAATATTTTTGCCAGTATAGATGTCTTCAAGTTTCACTGGAATTTTCATTCTAATTTCTGGTCCTTTGGCTGCTCCCTGACGGCCCCAGCTTTGGCCCCAATTCTGTCCTTCTCCTGACTCAAATTTCAATACTCCTTCTTCACCGTGTTGGTCATAGACCCTTCTCTTTTCCTTATCAGAGAGGATGTTATAGGCTATAATGAAAAATGTATTGAGATAGAAGTTTCCTTTCGATGGAAGCTCAAACCTCTGTTAATTTTTGCGTATGTTTCTTCTGCTTTGGGGTCGTCTTTATTCTTATCCGGATGCTTTTCTCGAGAGAGCTTTCGCCATGCAGCTTTGATTTCTTCTGGATTGGCTCTCGAATTAATTCCCAAAACATCGTAGAGCTCTCGATGCAGCGAGAGGACACTCGTGAAAAGGACGAGAGTAAATATGCTACAAACGAAGAGGTGTTTCATTTTTGCGACGAAGATCAGTCTTTATGAAACCTCAAGGCAGTCTAAAATTTTAGAGAAATCTTCTATTTAAATATCTTAGGCTTGCCGATTTAAAATAACAGCCGAGATTGGATGAAAAAATAATTTTGAGATGACGAATTAGACATAAACTGAGATTATGTTTGAGGAAGTCAGGCGACAAAGCGTCAAACTTAAGCAAGTAAAAATTGACCAAAATTTGATTGAGCCCAGAGCAAGATTAATAAGAGGGAATTATATGCTGAAAAAACAAAGTACATGAAACTCTCAAAACATTTTTTTATATGTGCAGGAAATGCTTTGGAATCCATATTGTTAGTGAAAGATGGAATAAATATGTTTAAAACAGATAGACAATGAGAATTATTACTCTGAGTCAACTGAACAGTGACGAATAAAAGAGATTCAAGCTGGGCCGCACATTAAGCAATATGAATATGTTTAATATTTGTAAATATGGGGATATTCCTGATTTACTCGCCAAAATTAGGAAGATTAAAGAGCTTAATTTTCAAAAAGGGTTCAATCTCGTTGAGCTGATGACAGAAATCCTATGCATGCAAATATGAATCTTTCCAGGTAGGAAGTGGAGAAACTTTATGAGCATATGGCAAAATCTTCAAAGAAATCTTTAGAAGGATTAATTGAAGAATATTTGCTTGTTATATAATGACATGGATGATGACTTTGCTAACTTAGTTTAATGGTGAGACCAGCGACCAATCAAAATTGTCAATTAAGATATTATGCATGCAAATTTGTGATTGGTTCATGAGAATTCTCAGCACTCTTGGGTGCGAACTACACTCAGCCTTTACCATAAAATGGGTTTAGATCTTATTTAGAAGGATTTTATCGGTGAAGAGAAAAAGAGTCAACTGGTATCTTCTTAAATTTTCCTCAAGTGCAGACGGTTTTATCTGAAAATAGGGAAAATATTTCTCCAGAAAATATTAGTGAAATGCTCAATTCTTCAGAGGCATATCTAAGCACATCCCAGCAAATCCACTAGGATAGGTCACGGAATTGCCTGGAAGATAGAAATTACATGAGTATATAAATTTTTCCGCAAAATTTAGACTTTTGCTCGGCTTTTCCTCAGCTCATAGTTTTAGTAAGCTGTCATAAAAAGGATTCCGAAAATTTCGCCATAGCTACTGGTCTGCCTTTCCAAAGTAATAAATCGTGGGTTAAAACATTTTCCTTCCACTCAGGATGCACACTTCAGTTAAAATTATTCGCCAATCGCAGGAATCACTCCTTCGCAAACTGGTTTAAATATCTGTCGCGATGTAATGAATCAAAATAATCGACCAAAAGAGTTTAAATGCACGAGTTCATTGAAAAGAATTTTCACAGTTTCAGCTCTTATAGGAGGCTAACTCAATGCAATATTTCCGCATGTAAACGAGTGGTAGACAATCAAGAAGTTTTGGTTGTTGATCTTGTCTTCTCGACTGCCAGTCAGTTGCAACTAGCCATCAATGGGTTCATCGCCAAAGCCTTAATCGGACAATCTGTCATCATGGATTGCCATCTCGATATCCCTCAATGCCACTTAATCTTTGCGACGACTTCTGACAAGATTGATTATGCCAGTAATTTAGCGTTCATAAAATAAAATTAACTGGTTTAATTCTAGCGGACCTTTCCAATAGCTTGCTCAATCAGCAACAAGAACTTCCTACTCGTCTAAGATCAAGCATAAAATCGTATTCTGTTAAACTATCCACAACTGTGGGAGACAGCGAGCCCTACGATGAAGATACAAATAACGCCTATGGAACTAAAGATCATAGATCTTTGAACGCCCCAACTAACTATGGGTCCTCAACTCTCAACGAACGTAAAGTGAATATTTCAAAATTGCCACTAATTTATCATCAGAGAGCCACGACTCAAAGCATGAGAATGACTCAGATAGTCAAAGCCACTTGAGTGATCCGAAATCACCTCAAAATTCGACTACTCTCACGACTCCTATACAGCATAGAATTTCTCCTTTCTCTCCAGACATCGAAAAGTTCAAAGAATTATTATGGGCTGACTTTTCAGAGTGGAGGCTTGACCAAAATGGTATTAATACCCTAAAAATATTCACAGTTAACAGAGGAAAACTAATTAGAAAAAAATCGAAAAGTATATGTGAAATTTAAAGATGGTGACTCAAAGATTAATGCACGATCGGAAGCAATTCTCTTAGATGCAGATATAGATGTGCTTGCTCAAATGAATATCGATCTGAATATCAGAAAGGAGTGGGACGGAAGTTTTACGAATTTGCAACGTCTTGAAGTTTTCTCTGATAATGAAGACGTGATTTATCAGGAGATGAAGATGCCATTCCCACTGTCCAATCGAGACTTTGTTCAATATCGATATTATGTGAACAATCTCTTGCACCCTGAGGAAATTGAAAAGAGAGGCTTATGGAAGAGCAAAAATAAGTACTGGATAATCATACTGCAATCGGTTTCTCTAACTGAAAGGCCCGCTAAAAAAGGTGCCGTGCAAGGCGAAAGCACTGCGATGATTTTACTTGAAGAGGATGAACATGTGCCTCGAAAGGTTCATTACAAGATGTACTCATCAACAGACCTCAAAGGCAATATTCCAGCTTGGGTTCTGCATCAGGCTGGAGGAAAACAAGCTGCAAAAGTGCTCGATCAGACTTTTCGTTCTTATCGTAAAAACGAAAGTAGATGGAGGAAGCAGGTAGATCTTCACCAGAAGACCAACAACATTTAAACGTTTTTTTATTGGTCATTCACTTTTTGGTTGTATTCCAGTCGAGACTGGCTGTTGAACATTTTTGAGTCAGAATTTATTGTATATACAGTGTAAAACATTTATGTAAATTAGTTGTAAATGATAATTATTCGCTGCTCGTCTTCAATACCGCCGCTGAAGGCGAACAAATCACTTTCTAAAATATAGAAATGACATCAAATTTTTCATCAAAAGTTGAGTTTGTATATCGTTTGTTAAAAACATACTAAGCACTTCCTGTCTGGTATCTTGATAAGGAACGTAAATTGCGAGCACCTTCATATTAGAATTCATTTAACGAATCTGCTAGAATTCAAAGTGATGAAGTGGTCTTGGCTGGTGACAAAATAGAGTCAGTATGGAACTTTAACCAAAAAAAAAAGAAAACCATACATACAAAACGAAAAAAAAGAGCCTACAATAATATTCATTTGTATTTCAAAGCCTCAAAATCAGTAGCAACAAAAAAAAAATGGCCATGTTTGGCGATATATTAATATTTTCTGTCGAGAGATCTGTCATCTTCATCGTAACTCAACATTGATCTTGTGTCATCTAAGTCAAGTATGCTAAGACTGGATAAGCTCGGAATTTCAGCTTTAGTGTTGACTAAAATTTGATCTGGATGAAGATTATTTTCTAGCAGCTTGTGAATCTGAACCACACATTTTTCAGTTTGAGCATCAATACGGGAGCATATCTGATTAATTACCCCTTCCACAAGGTACTCATCACGAATTTTGACGAGGTTTGATTTGTATTCTAGAAAAGATTTGAGCATTTCAGGAATAGAGGTTTTCAGAACGGTTTCAGTTGAGACAAAATCTTGTTTTAAGCTGATAAGTTTCTTTTGTAGTTGAGTCGAAGAAATCGTCAGATCTGATAGATGTGTATTAACTTCAACACTTTTCTGCAAAATTGTATCAAAAAGAAACATTTTTGCTGCATCTATTCTTTCTTCAAACTTCTTTTTAATCCCTTCCATATACGTATCCAAAGATTCCATTATCTTTTTTTGAGATTGGGTTAAATCATTAACACTCTCTTCAATTTGGTTAAGTTCTTTCTTCATACTTCTTAAAAATTTGTCGTTGAAGAAGTTTTTGATACGATCGCTTTCTTTCTCGATTTTAATCCCTTCAAGCTCTTCGAGTGTCACTTTGATAGCTTTTTCAATATCTTTCATACCATACAGAAGTTTGCTATCCTTCTTGGAGAGTGCAAAACTTAAAAGTGATCTCATTTTGGTCTCTACTTTGCTCAAATATTTGTGAAGTCGCGATTATATTGCAGAATTGAACGATCAGGTCAAAAGTTTGAAATAATGATGCACTGGAAATAAGTGAATCAACATACTGATTGATTCATTCATGAGTTTTTAAATCGAGACAATAGTTTCAAAGTTGTATTTAGAACATCTGTCTATCTTAATCTGGCAAGCCCCAAGGAACTTAAAAAATTTGTTAGAGGTATTCAGGGTGTTTCTTTTTCTTGAAAGATGACCAACAAGCTGAAACGTGAAAGCATTCTGAATTACAATTTGTTATTTTTGGGTTTAATCCTACTGATTATTCGAGAAAAAAATTTAATAATTTTGGATTCAGTTTGATTTCGCATAGGTTTGATCTTTTTCAGTTAGAGTACAAACAGTTTCATGAGACCAAGTAAGTACATTCAATTCACATGGATGATAGACAGAATTAATTGACTTGCCGAAATCTTTGTAATTTATAGAATCTACATTCTAGATGTAATTGCGAAATAAAGGAGAAAGAGTAGTGCACAAAAAACGATAGTAATACTGGTTTGGTTTGTCATATTTTACATAAACCTGCGGAGTTATTCTAATTCTAGCGGATCAATGTCGAATAATCGATTATAGCGAGGAAGACTTGCTTGATAATTGTAATGATATTTAGTGCTCAGACCAATTTCTTCGGAATCCTTAATTTCATTGGTTCTGACATCTTCTTCTTTTATTGAAGTACTAATGATGTTTTTGGAATGATGAGTTCCTTCTTCAAGTTTGAAGTTATTGCAGCTGTGGGTGCCAATCACAGTTATTTTTGAGGTTTGAGGGCTCTCCCGAATTTCTTCCTTTTTAACTTGAATCGTCTGGGAAGGATATTTGAAAACTTCTTCCTTTTTTTCAGATGCCTCGGTGGTCCAGCTTTCGTTAGACCACATGTCATGATTTTTCAACCCTTTATATTCTTCTGACCCAATGTCAGGTAGAGTCTCTGAGAACACTCCATTCCAACCCTTCTGATGAAATTCATTTTTCAAAGCAGGAAGCTCTATTCTATTGCCTTCACTTATACTTTCTAACTTTGAGTCCATAAAACAAGTTCCGTTACCACCATAGAGTACATCTCCCCAGAGAAAGTCAAAATTATGAGTAGAAGTGCACAAATAGCTGCTATCGTAAATTATTTCATTCTTGTCAGCTTCAATGTCTAGTTCTTTCACGTAGGGTTGAAATGCCTGTATTATTATTTTCTTCTCAGGAAACATTTGATTTTCCTCGTGGTCAATTTTATTACCGATAAATGGATCCTTTAGTGAATCGGTGTCTCTTATAGCTTTATGACTGTGATTGGGTCGAGGATCAACGTTTTCTTTCTCATTGAACGAAATTTGATTGTCACCCAGCTTGGTGTTTTGCTGGGACTTGGTAAACTTTTTGACCTTTTTTGTAAGTGAAGGTTCCAAATTGTCTGACTCACTTTTAAAATTATTTGTCTTCAACAACATATCTGATTCAGCAGGCCAACATACTTTTGTCTTTCGAGAATTTAGAGTCGAATAACCGCAAGACTTCGAGCCCTTTTTACTCGTGTCATTTATCGAAATTTGGGATGGTTTTTTCAAGGTAGAATTTTTAGAAGTGCGGTTGATTTTGGCACCCCTCACCTCCACTGATGTATTCAAATATTTTGGTAAGCTATAAATCGTCGAAGGACTGTTTTTACATGTAAAATTGGAGAATTGCACAGTTTTCGAATTTGAAGGTCGTCTGAGAATTGTAAAAGGCTTTTTTAAAATTGATTTTGATAGGTGAGTCGCAATTTTGGTAGCTCCAGGTTTGCTGAAACTTTCTTCGATTTTTTGAGTTTCTGTCAATCTTCTAAATAATTCCTTGGGGTAGAAAACACATTCAGAGATCCCTTGATCGGTCACAATTCCTCTTGGCTCGCCATGTATCATGCTAAAAAACTCACTCTTGATAAGCTATTATTGAATCCTACGAAAATTCAGATAGATTTTATTATTAATCGAATCTAATACAAAAAATTTTGCAAGCAGAAAATGTATTACTAACAATTAGTATGATGTTTGAGCTAAAACACAAACAATCAGTTGAATATCTCATTTTGTTCTAGTTTTTAAAAAGCTCTTGTCGTGTGACCTCATTAAGAAAAATACGTCAGGAGGATACTGCAAACCAACTTGAGTTCTATTTCAAAACCTACATTCCTATTGCATCATAAATCCTCTCGGTTTTTCGAGATCATCGGGTTCTCATCTCATGGTTTATCAGAGTCAAGTTGCATCTTCGGGCAGATTTATGTTGGAAGAGACTCACTACCAAGAAAATGCTTACGACACGACACCCTCCTTAAGAATCGAAAACAGCTGAAACATACCAGATCTAAACCTTCAAGCATTTGAATAACAATAAAATGGAATAGATAAATTTACGACACACAACAGCAAATATTGTTTATAAGGTCATTGAAAATTCTTTAGAATACAAGATTTCCATTCTTTTCAGACTCTTCGCCCCAATAGATTTGAAGCAAGGAAGTTTTTCATCTTGTTTCTTCCACCTATACTAATCTAGATATGCCCTAAGATTTGACGCAATTTCAAATAAATTAAATTTTTTGGCGCCAGACGGATCGCAAGACTGATGAACCAGCAACCATTGTTCACATTTGATCCTTTCAGAGAGTTTCGCCTCAAAATTCGTTTGTCAACGTTGGTCACTCAGCTTCTCGGGAAGAACCAGAATTTTAATCCGTAAATCAGCTTTGATATTCGAATGGATTCATGATTTCCGTTTAGTGCGTTTTCAGTCTTTAGCAAATTCACCGTTTGTACCGATAAATATGAGAATTGGGACTTTCTCAAACCTGAAACAAGAAATTGCGAAATCTATTTGCACGATGTACCGTATTTCACACTTATCAATCTAAATTAACTCTCTTGGGTATGTATAGTTGATGCAAATGCAAATAACCTCTCTAATTGAAAACAAACGGCCTTATATTCAATCAATGGGATACAAACTTTCTGGAGATAAGCTTCTCTCACAAACGGTCAATTTAGCCAACAAGCTGATTCTGACAAATTTTGAGCCGCTTCTGATGGCAATTGGAGAGCACGCTATGAGACGTCTGTTGCTTGACTGTTATGTAACATACAAAGTTTAAGAAGCATGTTCCATTTCACACTGCATTTCAGATCTTCTATCAGATAGATGAGACTTGCTGTATTCAAGTCAGTGGAATGAGTGTCATGGAGAAATATTGGAACAAAGACACTACATTCAAAACGCAGTTTTCACTATCAGGTAACTTATTGATATTGTGCGATCATAAGTGTCATAAATTGCTTTTCACACAAAGAGAAGAGATATAAAATACAAGATGAAGCAAAAAAGGAATTTTATGGAAGAATCAATAGAAATTTGATATTTTTCTGTTCGCATATGAATCGTCAACCGGGCTTCTTCAAAAGGAGTAATTACTTTCCTAATTCTTCTTGAATTTCAATATTCACAAAGGTACTTTGATTCGAACGCCCATAGACGAGGTCGGAATAAACAGATTTTTGCTAGCCATTTTCCCAAAAGCACTGCCTACGAAAGAAAGTTCTCAGGAATTGAAACCTCACCTCATTCGAATGCTTATCAATGCTCGCACTACAGATTTCAATCAGTTGATGTCTGAGCATTGCCCACTTCCAAAATCCTATTCAGTTATCAAATCAAGCGTGGCTGCAACAATTGTAATAAGTAAATTTGAGTCAGCAACTCTAAGGTTCCTCTAGCAAAGCGGAAACACTCTCAAGGCGACTGACTATTCGACAATTTTCTCTGAATATGTTCCGTACGAAAAAGTGACTACATTTTTAATGCAAAGTATCCGGAGAATCATCCCTCAGGATCTACTTGGCCCTCAGAACTATACAGCTTTGCTTTCTCGTAATCATATGAAGAATTTTTCAAATCAACTCATTTCCTTTGGTTATCAGTCTGTCGGAAATTTATCCGAATGAAAAGATTTGAAACGATTCTTATCAAAGATCTGGTTGGACAGTTTAAGGTAGGCTTATCTAACTTTTTGGAGCGTGTATGTGACTCTTTATCACATTTTTAGTGGGCAGAATTACCGTGGCTCCGATTCAAGTTTAGCAAGCAGCACCAGAAACTGATATTTCAAAGAAATGAAGAAATCCTTAAGCAGTTGATCGTATGGATCTTCAATTATGTTATCATTGAATTGATACGTGCCAACTTCTATGTGACAGAAAGGCACAAAGATTATAACAAAATCTTCTACTATAGGTAATTTTGAAGAGGGATCTACATGTTAAAAGATCTCTTCTAAACAATTAGAAAACCTCTTTGGAAGCTGGTAACAAAGCTAGCACTCGAGTCTTTGAGAAGTGGACATCTGGCTGAGGTGCAAATGGTAAGAGTGAACCAACTTATTTCGGCGATATACAGGATTTAATGTAATCCTAGAAAGAGATCATGAACAGATCGAACCGGCAGACGTACCCTATATCTAAATTGAGGATACTCCCTAAAAATGACACCTATCGGCCAATTATGACATTTTTCAGAAAAAATCCTCTCGGGGAGGGAGGTGCAAAAGCGAAAAAACTCTCATTGAATCAGATGCTTTTTGATACGCAAAAGGTACTTCGACGGTTGAAAGATCGCCTCGGGGATACTTTTGGGTATTCAGTATTCGATAACAGTCAGATTTTCGTGAAATACAACGCATTCGTTTCTGAATGGCAAAAAATCGACTGTCCACCTCTCTATTTCGTCACGATGGACATCCAAAAATGCTATGATTCCATTGACACCTCTCTTCTCATTGAATTCCTAAGAAAAACCGACCTATTGGTAAGCGAGTTCAATTAAAAACGCAAATAAATCATACATAATAGGAGGACAAATATCTTGTTGCCAAGTATGCTGGCTTATATAGGAACAGAAAGAAAATTCAAAAAAAGACTGGGAGTCAGAACCTGTCTTCAGTCTATAACTACAAGGATCGACTCAGCTCTTTCCCATTAAGCTATCTCTTTTCGTGTGATCAATACTTCACTGAGCTAAATTCCAACAAAAAAGCATCCATTATTGTCGATTACTGCTACAGGCATCTCATCAGCAGAGAGCAGATACTCGACCACTTAAATTATGTTTGCAGCGATCATCTCGTTCTGGTAAGAAATTCAAGTTTTTGCCGATTTTAAAATGAGCCCATTTAGTATGAGAACAAGGTATTTCTCCAAAAGAAGGGAATCCCTCAGGGCCTTAATGTCAGCAGCTTGGTCTCTTCATTCTATTACGCTCATTTGGAGGAAGAATTCTTATCGTTCTTGAGGGAAGATGTTAAAGGGGAGATCCACCTTATCATGCGACTAACCGATGATTATCTTATTATCACTAATCGACAAGAAACAGCTGTGCGTGTTATAGACTCGATGCTTGCCTGTGCGGACAAATATGGCTTTGCTTTTAACGATGGCAAACTCACGACCAACTTCAACTTCATTAGTAAGCAGAAAAGCAATCATAAAATTTCGACCCAAATTTTCGAGTCTGGTAACTAAGAGTGTTGAAATTCTCCTCAGTTGAATCATTAGATTACTGCCATTGGATCGGAAAGATGATCAACATGAAAACTCTTGAAATTCTGCCAGGATGGGCGATAGACCCTGAAAGTAATCTTGAATTATACCAGCTCTCCAATTCTATTATTATTCTTAGAGTTATTCTATAGCGTAAATGTCAAGGTAGCAACGCAAAATGTCTTTTCATTCCTTCGAAACAAGTTCAAAAGGTAGATAGCGATTGACCATGGGAGCTTATATCTTGCTATTAATTTTTTACTCGATAGTCTTTTGTTGAACAACTCTCAGTTCTATCTGAGTCCAAGCACGAACAATGAGGGCACGAGAACGAAAATTATCCTGCAATTCTTTGAAGCTTCGATCTATAAAATATTTCCGTTCTTCGAAGAGATAAGGAAGCTGAGAAAAACCAAGAATTTTGTCCTGGAAGTCCTATGTAAGACTACTTTGAATTTGATGGAACTCTTAAACTTTTTTGTTTAAAGCTGTCATTAAGCATTCGATCGAGGATTATATCTATAATTGCTTAAAGGAAGAGAAAAATGCTCCAGAGTATACCTCTGCAAGAGAGCTTGAGCTAAAATGGTAGAACAAATTTGTACGATGAGATTAACACTAATATTAGGAAATGTTATGATCTGCTCGTCAAATTCTTCAAAAAGAAGCATTCACAATACCCAAGCCTTGTTAAAGTGCTTAGAAGCTACCAAAACACAACTTTCAACGCGGCGACTACTGCAAAGTTCTTTTATGAGTCGAAATTGAGAGAATCAAATGAAATGAAAATTGAAGAAGCCAAGTGATTTATTTACATTCCTCAATTTGATCACGAAGATTAAAAATTATTCTTAGAAATAATATTATTTCTTCATATTTACCTGAGAGTAAAACCCTGAAAATATATCTATTTCTTCCTTAAATAATAGAAAAAATCACCAGAAAATTGTTTGAATTACGCTCGAGAGAGAGTTTGTTTATGACAATTCTTATAAGAGTATAATTTGCTATACAGGAATATTTCAGAACAGTTTGATAGATGTTTCAGATATAAGCTGTTATGAATAAATGAATTGCTAACTGCCCCAAGGATGATCAACTATTGATATGTGCTGAAATATTCCTCGAATTCATATTCAATTGAAATACTTCTTTCTGTCGCTCAGTCAACTAAAATGTTGCAAGAAGGACTTTTTGAGAGAATAGCTTCTCAGCCTCCTAGAGGTGTTGTTGGAAATGCAAGAGAATATTTACAAATGAAGACTTTAAAGCAGGATTAGAAGTTGGGTTAACTCAACCTCTTTCATATCTATAAGCTTGTAAATTTCACCTTCTGGAAATATGCTCACACGAAAGAGGGGAAAATAAGTCTCTTTTAAATTAGGTTTTTCTCATGGAAGAAAGCAGCTCTTTCTCTCAATAGAGAAGAGAGTCTCCCAATTATACGAAATAGTATTTTATATATGTAGTGTAGTTATAGAGCTATATTATCCAAGCTACAAATTTGTAACAATTAGAATCGTAACACTGACGCTAATTAACAGATCTAACATCTTTTTATTCAACTTGAAACCATAAGTAGTTTTTATTAAACATCTCTTTTCCTCAGACTTCGGTATATCATCTCTTGGCAAGCTATCAATTGAAAAAACAAAATTAACATGGTTCAATAATATGAGCTTAATGTATTTTTGAAATTAAAGTTAAACCAACGGATGACTTCAGAAAAATTTTCGCAGTTATAAAACGCCACAAAAATACATTCAAATGCTTCGATTTTTACTAAAATTCAGTAAAAGCCTAGGGAGAGGAGAGACAAAAAGAGCCGGTTCAAATACTAGAATGTAAAGAAGCCCATTTCGAAGGTAGAAAACCAGTAATTTAATGACATAAAAGTCTTTGCCCGAAAGAAGCGCTTGGCTAAATCTATACGATATCTCAAGATTTAGTTGATCGGCCGGAAAGAAACGCGTTCCAGAGCGACCTATTTAAATCGAAAGCTCCGATTCATTAATAATCACTAAAATAATTAGATTCATAAGCCCAAAAAGATGACTTTGCCTGCCATCTCGAAATACAACCATGGTAGCCTGCAAGATGCCTCTTCTCAGTCTCGCAAAACTAAAGATTTCTTTACAGCAGTTAACCCTTCCATAGAATCAAACTCCAACCTCAAGCGATGTTCTGACAGCACTCCTATCTCACCAGGAGGTTCTCTCGAAAACCTTGATTCTACGTACGAGTCTTCAATTGAGGCAGCACATTCTTCATTTAATAATAATAGTAATAAACCAGGCAATACTAAGCCTGAGGAAACCTCGATCCAATTGCTTCAACTTTCAATCTTCAAGATATACGATTGTCCACATGGCTACAAGCACGATCATAAGAAATGTCCATATTATCACTACTCAAAAGACCGGAGACGTGCAGGATACACCAAATTTACAGGAGAGTGCAAATACATAAAGGAAGGTGAAATTTGTCCTAAAGGCGATTCATGCCCTTATGCTCACAGCCAAGCTGAATTACTATACTTTGCTGATAAATATAAAACCCGCTTCTGTTCAAGATATCCTAACGACCTCAAAAATTGTGAGTTTGGAGAGTATTGCTCGTTTGCTCACAGTGAAGAAGAGATTCGAGTGGATCTTATCCACCACTATAAGCACGATAGTGATTTCTACATGTTCTACTACAAGACTGTGTGGTGCCCATACAATATATACAAGCATGACAGAGCCTACTGTGTGTACGCACATAATTGGCAAGACTTCCGAAGAAGACCTGATCTTCATTTTTACGAACCGACATTGTGTCCTGAATGGAGATCATCCGAAATTTTAAAATTTTATGAGGACGGAGGATGCCCTCTGCAGCTCGCTTGCACCAAATCTCACGGCTGGAAGGAGTTGGAATTTCACCCCAATAGCTACAAATACAAACCGTGCACAGTCAAAAAATGCCAAGAAGAGAAGGAATGTCCCTATTATCATCATCCAAGCGAAAAGAGAACACCTCCACCACGAATCATTAGAGATTTCTTCAGGCTCGCTCCGAAAAACAGAATCGCAAAACACTTTTCAGCAGGATCTGATTATGAGCTTCAGCTCTTTCCTCAAAAACAAGAGCATGCTCCACAAACGCAGCAGACTGGAGCAAATTCAGGAAAATTAAAGATTTCGAAACCACTTACTCTTGCAAGCAAAAGTTTAGCAGTGGGAAATGGCCATCAGTCCCTAAACTCAAACTACCCAAAATTGCTAGAAGAGAAGATGGGCATTTCTCCTCATGAAAGTAATCGAGAAGAGCATGATCAGATCTTTGAGTCCAAGCCCAAGATGTACCTAAGTCCTCCTTCAGTTGACCACCTATCGGCCGTTTTCGGAAATGGAGCTGGAAAGAATGAATTCGATCAAACTAACAATCTCACTTTGAATTTTAACTCGTTCCATTTGAACTTTGGATACAACGGAAGTGGAAATTACCAATCTGAAGAGTACAAATTCGATGCCTTTGAAAGCCATTGCTCAGACGAAGAGAACCTTGTTATGAAAAATACCAAGTCTTCTAGCAGAAGACCTCTGCCTGTCTTCAAAAATTTAAGCAAGAATTATGAGAGCGAAGATGAGCTACCCCTCAACCAAAATGATCAAGCAAGAAAACAAGAATAGTCGTCTTTTGCGAAATGATAGTCGATCAGTAAATGCAGAGTCTGAATGATGTAAATATTGCGATCTCGTTTGACATTACCAGTAAGAAATTCAGAATTAGAGCTAAGATTACACTTAAAATAACTATAATGGATTTATGAAATTGAATAATTCATTGCTTTCATGAGAGATTAGGATCCAACTTTCATGTGAGATTTGTCTATTTCATTTTATACGCACAAATTCTGAAGGTATGATTAATATTATAAGTTTATAAATTATTGGAATGACCTTCTTTAATGTATCAGCACCCACAAACTATTCTTGAAACTCTGCCAAACTAGTAATGCTCTAGTAGAGGAGGTGATGTCTGCAAATTTTTGGAAATCTGTGCGATTCAAATTGAAACCGTGAGTACACTTCAGAAAACCAATAATATCTAAAACTAAGGTGCACTGTTGTCTTCTTAGTAGAGCCTAGAGAGCAGCCAGGAGACCAAATTTGTTCATTACCGACTTCAAAGAATACCATATTATGAATTCCATACATCAACAACAACCTCGGATTTGCAGAAACTACTAATATTCAAATATTGACAGATTGTATACAACTAGTCAACAGAAAATTTCAATAGTAATTTGCTCAATAATTTAATAAACAAGACTCGAGAGTGCACACATACTTTGCTTTATTTATCCTGGCAGTAAAAATGTCAGACTTTGAAAAGAGCTATAAATGGGATCCTCTCTCTGCATCCACCTTATCACTATCAATTCTGACCACTTCCTTTGTACTTTTTGTGTCTCTCAGATTCAAACTTTACAAGGATGGTCTTGGAAAGTTGGCATTTCTGAACCTGTTCTCCAGTTTGCTATATTGCTTCTTCAAATTGATGGTATTAATCCCTCAATCAAAGACGGAAATGATCTGTCGGCTCTCTCTCGGGATAATGGCAATAGGAAGGACTAATACACAAATTTGCATAGCCTTGATCGGGCATGCTTTATTATTGCTCATGAAAACTCAAGATCCGACTCGGATAAAGAACCTCGAAAAAGCATATACCTTTCTGGCATTTGTTCCGGCTATCCTGGTCGAAATCCCGAAAATGGTATTCAGCACATATGCCGTAACAAATGACTCGGTTTGTTCGATCTCCATTCCTGCAGATAGAAGAATTTTAAGGTTTGGAACAATGGTTCTTCCAACTACAATATTGACCGGACTAAGTCTAATATTCTACATAGCTACTTGCATTAAGATGTGTCAAAAGGGGATATGGCAGAAAGAAATGATGACTCTTTTCTTGTTTCCAACAATAGCCATTGCGTGCTGGGTGCCTGCACGCATCTTTGACTTTTTATTTATCTTGCGGATCATCTCGGCAGCTAATCCCTCAATTGAAAACGTCATTATACAGATTGGACATCTGGTTGGATTTTTCCAAGCAGCTTTCTATGCTGCATCTCGAAGTGTATACGACAAAATTAAACATAAGATATGCTGCTGTTATAAAAAGGAGGAACCAACAAAAGAGAGACTCAGTCTTCAAGTACTTACTAGTGATGAGGAATCGCTAAAAAGAACTCTTACTAAGAGAAAAAAGAAAATGAGTGGATTCCTGTGAAAAAAATTGATATGATCAAAATTTGAAAAATTCAATCTATTCAATCTTGAGAGTGCTCAGAAATCTGCAATACTTTTCGTTATATGAAATTCGCGAATTCATATAATTACTGTTATGAATACTTAAATTTGATATTTACGATTCACGAGTGAAGAAGCCCTCCGCAAACTCATTTGTGCGTCATTGCTCATCTCATGTAAACGAGAATAATAAAGCTTCTCTTTTTGTATTTTTTGAGGTCATTCCAAATTTGTCTTCAAATATTTGGAAGGTTTCTTCAAACTTGTGAATAATCAAGGAATTAGATATAATCGGTTTCGTGTGTTTTGCTTTGATCTCATATCCACAAATCCGCAGATATCACTGTTTGTGAATGATTCAATTCAAATGGAACCGGAATTTAATGTTGTCAAGACATCTTTGTCACATTAGATTGTATGTATGGTTGAGCTTGGTACTTTCCTGTGAGTAAGGGAACCAATTAATTTGATAAGAAAGGCGGCTTATGATCTGATTAGGATTTTATAATAAATTGGACTGTCCCATAACAAATTTGAATTTATTCTTTTCAATTTAAATAGGCTGAATAAACCTAAAAGAGTGGGACCCGAAAGGGTCATCCGTTAAAATTGGAACGATACAGAGAAGATTAGCATGGCCCCTGCGCAAGGATGACACGCTCAAATCGAGAAGTGTATACCCATTTTTTTGGGATTTTTTTTTAATCTCCAAGAAAATTGGTTCTGCATAGTTTGCATGGGCATTTCTGGAATATGGATTACGCTGACATGCTCGTGTCGTGTTCAATACTCCTAAACTACCATATTTCACACTCTTTTAAAAAGTTTACCATTCTGCTTTTCTGAGTTTTCTCTAGAAAAAACAATTCCAATCCATTCTCCAACATAATCTCACAATGAAAAAAACATATTGAAAAGAAGGTACCATAGCAAATACAATGATTTCCTCAAAACTATAGAAATGGACAGTTCCCATTACAGAAATTTGGCTTCCAGAATCATTTTCAAAAGGCATTAATCTTTTGAGAGGCAATTTTTCTTTGAGGATAAAAGCTCTCAAATTTTGAAATTACTACAGAAAAATCAAAGCTTATTTCACAAATAAGCACTATTGAGTAGATGTGTCTTCAAACTAAATGCCGATAATATCTCATGTTGCGTGCTAGCTATGAAAGTTAGTAATCTATCGAAATTGCTTGCATTTTTGTGAAAGAATCAGCCATGTACCTCAACTAAACCAACATTATTTTTTAGTTTGGAAACTAATAAATCTCCTCACGCACAACTAGTTTTTACGGCATTAATGAGAATACTTACAAATATTTATTCTTTTGATTATGTCAAAGCGGGGTTCAGCCTACCAGAGGCAGGCGATCCCCACCACCAGAAATTAATTCTCGGTGAAGAAGTCGCAGTGACTTCTTAAGAGTAGTTACCTTTCTGGCAATCTGCGTTATAGATAAATCCAGTTTGATCAATTTTGTAATGGGTCTATGAACCTTATATAAATTCGAATCTATTTTTAAATATTGGAACACCTATTGATGAGAATGTGAAGCGCCAAATTCAAAAGAGTCATATCTCATGTGCCTCATTCCATGACACCTATTTGCGAACAGGAGTAGTCTCACTTCGATTCAATTAGGATGGCACATTTGACTTGACTGGCAATTTTCCCTTAGAAATTCTATTGAACAAAATAAATTCTGTGCTATGCGGTCAGGTACGGGTATTTTGACAGAGCATTGTTAGTCTTCTTACTCACGAGAGATTCCACAGCGAGACGATTCATTTAGAAGTCGCTCTCATGATCTAATCTTTTGCCAATACAATATACTAAACTTCTTTTTCCCGACACTATTTCGAAAGGCATCAGTTCCAAGGTTTGTGAATCATAAAGACCTAAAGTGAAAAAGGTTTTTGCATGGTTGTATTGTTCATATGAAAAAATGTTGAAAATAGTGTTATGAGATTCAAATATAAACATTCGCTTTAGGGTCTGCCTGAATTATATCAATGATATGCAAAACTTCACAGAGAAAACTTAGCTTAGAGCATTTCTCCATTTCACTTTGAGCTATGTCGATATCAGTAAGGAGATGACAATCTTGTTTGTGAATTGTAAATTGGATTCCATTGGAGAGTCGACTCTGAAGAAAGTGGAAACAAGCAAGAGATATATAAAGCTTTCATTCTTCTTGTTTTTGAATCAGGTCTCGAACATAATTGAATCATCTCCTCAGCGATCAAACGGCTAAAATGTCAGTTTAAAATTATTCTCGAATGGAAAATTTCGAACCGAATTGCAACTTTTTTGTGTCTCTCACGAGCTGGCCCTGATTTTGTCAACGGATGCAGTGATATTTTATTCCAATTATCAGCAAGCAACTTTCCTCACAAATGAATTCAGAAAGGAGAAAAAATTGTTGAATTTTTTGCCTAGAAAACTCTCTCTCTCCTTTTTTATGACTTCGCTTGATGTGCCTTTTGAAAAGAAAATCACCGTGAAACTCGATTTTACTCAGCCAACCCCAATCATTAACCCCGAACAGTTGAACAATCTCATCACACAAGAAGAATTTAACAAAATATGGGCCCGTTTGAAATCGTCATCGGAGACGTTCTATCAAAGAATGAAAATAATCTTCATCATTTGCTTGGGAATTGGCGTCATATTAATAATCGTCTCGCTTATGTCGTGGCTTAACGTTGTGGGTGGAAAGTATCCTCTGTTTGCTCTGCTTTTTATTCATGCTGTTTTGACTGGAATAATCACATTACTACAGATAAGAAAAAGTTGTAAAGTAAAGCGCAGCTTAATTAGAGATATCAATTTTCAAGAGTTACAACCCAAAGGTCTGAAACTTGTGATAAGAAGCGAGCAGATTCAGGGCTATACAAAGAAAGTCACTACTCGTAATCAACTCATGGATCTGATAGTGCTATCCCAAGCAACTCAAAATGATGGTAATAAATATTATAATCATTCACAACTAAATAACTTTTCATCATAGATGGAATTTCTTATGGCACAATTAATATAATATAACGAAGTGCAATTAAATCAGGAAGAACAGTGTAAATTATCTTATTCATTCTCAGTTTTCAATGTCTACTACAGTTTCTTAATTAGAAGAATCAACTGTGACCAGATTTCATTCTAAATGTTGTAATTGTTCATAAAAAATAGAACGCAATGTTTATTAAATATGTACACAGAAATATTGCATACAATAAATCAGGAAAAGTGATCAACAGGTTTTTTTGGTTTCTATTGGACAAGTTTATTTGAAGTTGATAAACTTCGTTAAAGCTTGCAAAGAAAGAGATATATTCCTCTAGCTGCTACTGTAATTCTAAAAATTTAGAGCTACCTTCTCATTTAATTGGCAGATAAAACAATAGTTTTCAAGTTTTTTTTAGATCCTTAAATAAGACATAGTTATGAATGTTTTCAAATCCAATATCATATCTGTTTGAGTATGTGGGATAATGCAACACTTGTAACGAAAACAGTAAATTCAATTTTAACTCTTTTGAGATTCTAGACCTCAGACTAATTAGTTGAAAGCGCCAGTACAGTCAGAAATAGTTTGAGGGATTAACTCAATCATGCTCTTAAGTCCATTGAGGTTACCAAGAACATTTTCAGGAAGGACAATGAATTGAGTGACGATTGCGGCAAGAGCAACGATATCAGCACCACATTGGATTTTGCTCATGACCTTTGGAGGGATGTTGAATGGCTTGTTCAAGCATTTTTGGGTGATCTCTGGAAGATTTGGAAGCATGGTGATGAGTTGGCGGACACACTCTCCGGCATTGTTGGCACCAGCTGCCTTGGCAAAACCAATCATGTTAGGAAGGATTTTCTTGAGGGTCAATGCGCATGGAACGAGATTTGAAGCGATTTTTGCAATGTTAATCACTGGTTCAACAAGATTTGGAATATTGATTTGCGGGAGATGAATGCTTTGGATTTCGTTCTTGACTTTGTTGAAAGCGGATTCACTTCCTCTAATGGCAACGTCAATACCTTGTTTGGTGACATCGAAACCTTTCTTGATGCCGTCAACAACAGTGTTCACACCGTCCTTCACTTTATTGACAATGTCACCAAAGCTGAAGTCTTCAACCTCTTCGCCAGCAAATCCTGATAGGTCCTCAAGATGGAGATGGATGTCAACGTTCTTCTGGTCCTTGTGAATCACTGAATTGACAAGATTGTTAACCAATCCCTTCAATCTTGTATCAGAGACTGGTTTGTTGATGTGGAAATGGAGCTGAACATTGTCCAGGGAAGCAGCGACTGCAGCTGTGACAAAAAGAGCAACGAGTAAAGCTTTCATTTTTTCGATATTTGATTTTTTATTATAGCAAGGCCTCTCTCAATCGAATTTAAGCAATTTAATGAAAAAAAGTGGCTCAAGCATTCGGTAATTTTTGATTATCTAATTTTAGAAATACCCTCTAATCTCCTTTCAGGGTTCTTTAGTTTTTTTTCTCTCAAAGCGTTTTAAAATGCTTCTAATTCCTATCTTAGACACAAAATCTTTCACAACTTTTATCATGATGCTAGCAGCTCTCCTCTTTCTTGCCGATATATCAAAAAAATAATAAAGCAAAGACGAGAGACGAATGAAACCGATAGCAACATTCTCAAGGCTGATAGGAGGAGAATTTAACAGACACTTCACTTTTCTGGGTGCTGAGTTTTGCAGAATTGTAGGGTGAATGCTAAGCAAACCTAGCACTCCACAAAGATCTGAAAAACTTCCAATATCAGAATTATTGGGTCTTGAAATCTATCAGAATTGATGGTAGTGCACTATTCTTCTAATTTGGGTTCACCAGCTGCCCGTTTCAGTGAGTAAAGCTTGACTAAAAATGCCAACAAGAAGTCGAATCAATACTGACTTGAAAAAATTTATAGTTTATATTCTTTCAGAAACTTTTCAGCTTTGCTTTGATTGGAAGACTCTTGCTTGTCTGGGTACTAGGGGAGGGAAAAGCGTGTTACCTGGCTTTTGACAATTTTTATTCATATGTAAGTGAACAATGAATGCATGAAAGTCAGATTTCAGAGTTGGCATTAAATGAGCATGCGCGGAAACAGTTTGAAATATTAAGCGTTATATAGTTGAAATACAACGGAATTTGGCCTTAGGACAAAGGTTCCTATTTGAGAATCTAAATTGGAAAATGAAATTATATTCAACTTGAACAACGAAAATGTCTTAAGCTCTTCAGTATGTTTATCAAGCTCTAAGAAGTCTAACATAGTTATTGGCAAATCTTCTTCTACGTATTTCTTCAAAAGATTGAGATATTTTCTGGCTCATTTTAGATAGTTTTAAACAAAATAACTAAACTCAATTCTGTTTGGAAATATCGTAAAACTGAATACATATATATTCACATTGTTTGAGAGCTCAGCTCTGAACTTCTTCTGAGAGAAACTATATATTAATTTCAAATTCAATTGCGAATTTTATTGATTCTCAATGTTAATACCTTATTAGGTTGCTGTTTAGAGTTAGTTTGTCTGAAATATATCCATTTAATTCTTTCTCTCCGTTATTAATATGCACAAAACTTGAAGAGCATTTAAATATTAATCCTATAAAGTCTTGGCTCGGGTACCATAGTTTATTGCTAAACTATCTAAACTGAGCTCATTGATTAACTATAGTGCTCAAGAGAGCAATTTCATTTTGGTGTTGAATTTCCAAACACATTGGCAATATGGTCTGCTGGAGTTAATTTCACAAATTCATCAGGAAAGTTCAGGATGAGGTCCAGGCTGACTTTATTGAGGTGATCTTTTTTCAATTTCATTACGTTCTCTTTGTTCCTAAAATCGCTTTGCTTTTTTGGCGGAGTCAGTTTCGTTTCTTCTGTTTTTTTCTTGACAAATAAGTTGGAAGTTTCCCCTCCGCTGCTTAAATAGCAACCAGACAAACGTGTTTGTCCAATACTTCGTTGCAATTCAGATGATGTTGCAGCGGATTGCTTTGCTTGGAGAGGTATTATGTTCTCAGCAACTCTGTTTTTGGGAGCAACTTTGAAGAAGCTATTTTGATTGGTCATTCTTCGTTCATCTGCGGTATGATAATAAGGACAAATTTTGCCACTCAGACATTTTTTCAAAGTGCAGCTCTTCATTTTATATTTTTCTGGATGGTATTCAAGCTCCTTCCAGCCGTGGCATTTAAGACACTTTTCATTGAGCGGACATCCTCCATCTTCATAGTTTTTCAAGAATTCTGAGGTCTTCCAATCTGGGCAGAGTCGTGCTTCGTAGTTCAAAAAATTTGGTTTTCTCCTATAATCTTGCCAGTTGTGAGCGTACATACAAGTGGTTTTATCATGCTCCGAGAGGTTATACGGACAGAGGACGGTCTTATAATGGAACATATAGAAATCAAAGTCTTTCTGGTAGTAATGTATCAAAGGAATTCTCAGCTCCTTTTCACTATGAGCAAAAGAACAACAGGTTCCAAAATCACAAGAGGCAACTTTATTTGGGTAGAAGGCGCAAAACTTCGTTTTGTATTTCTCTGGTGTGTAGAGTTGTTCAGCCCGACTGTGAATATTTGGGCACAAATCACCTTTAGGACAGCGGCCTGCATCATCAAAAAACTCGCAAAGATCCCCAAAATAGTTGTATTTAGGACGTCTTCGGTCTTTAGAGTAGTGGTAGTAAGGACACTCCTTATGGTTGTGCTTGCCATAATTAGAGCACGGGTAAATCTTGAATATATTCAGATCTAGATGTTGCACATACTCCTCGGGTTCTACTAGTTCATCATTTCTGAAAGTAGCAATCTCATTTGTAGTATCTATAGTCTCATTATTTTGCAAGGTGTTGAGAACGAATTCACTTGAATCATCCACATCTGCAAAGTTGAAGTCTGTAAATAAGGCAAAGTATTTCTTCTGAGATTGATCTTGAGAAAAAGTTCCTTCAGGGTGAACCATGTTGTCAGTTTGCATCGAAGTAGCTTTTTTTCTGTTCTGTAAAATGAAAATTCTAAATCATAGCGTGAGAAAATATATATTAAGATTTGTGCGAATCAAATTTTTGTAATGAGACTCAGGACAGAAAATTAAGGTCAGAAATTAAAGCCGCACTTCCAGTGTTTTATTATAGCATCAGGCTATTAGATGATTTGCTAATAATCTTGCAGACCAACCCTAATCTAATTTAAGGATATAATACTTCTTTTCACCTTGGTTATACCACAGTATCGTCTCATTGGAATCTGTACACATCAGAGAGATTCAAAAGAGGCTATAGCATCTAGAAAATTGTAGTTTTTCTTTCGAAAAACCAATATTATTTCACTAGCGTCCATGCACAAGTGGGCGCTGACAGCAAAAGATAAGCACAGAATATGCTGGAGGAAGATACAGATAGAATACTAGCAATTTTAAGATGTAGCATAAAAGATTTTAGGCGACTACTCAATAAAATATGAAGTAACTGAAAATATTGATAAGTAACACATTACATTGCATACAAAAAAGGAAATGTTAAATTTAATGATCAGATGAGAGAGAGAGTATTAAAAAGTTCGTATTCGTATTGACCATATGCTTGAGAGAAGTTTTTTTGTTTTACAAAAGAGAAATATATTTTCATAATTTGTCTTCTTATTGGATTATAGAGATACTTTCCCTTGATAGGAGGACTTTGGCTAACACTGTTACTGACTATTGGGAGAAACAACCAATGAAATTTGTGTTTTAATAATGAATCGATTCAAACTCTAATTTTTCACCCTTACGGCGAATTACTTGTTAATAAATAAAACAAATGAACCTTAAATCCATGAGCAATTAATTAGAGGACAGCAACCCTGATTTAAAACATTTTGAAAAAACAAAAATACTGGATAGAGTTCTTTGCCCCAGACTAGCAGTGAGAGAACTAATGATAAAATTCCAAAAGAATAATTTCAGTTGAATTGAACCAATTTCATTGTCACAAATTTGAATTTCATATTTTACCGTTTTTAGAGAGAGGATGTGCTCAAAATGATCATTAAGGGATCGCGAAGACCATCATTTTTTATCAACTTGGAAGTTTGAGAAAAATTTTATTTTACTTTTTACTGAGAGAGAAAGAGAGATTTGACCTAGAAATGAAACATCTGTCGCTCTCAACTCCTAGAGATGGAATGATGTTATGAGCAGGAAACACATTTCGGTCTCGATATTCAATTTTTCCATCTCTAAAAACCTGAATATATATATTTACAACCAATTTATTTTGAATAAAAGCAGGAGCCAATGCCGAACTCCTCAAGAATAGATGCCCATTATTTATTAACTTATCCAATAATAGCTTAGAACTCCACCTTTGATGATAGCCGTCTAGACATGAGGAAATGTGGTACTCCTGATCAAGTTATATAGAGACCTTTTTAAAATAGAAATTAAAACTAAATCGCATTGATAATTTCAGGAAGAGCTGAGGAAAAAGAAAAAATGAACTTTGACAACAGAATTCTCAAGCTGAAAACCAAAACTTGGAGCAGAGACTCCTATGGGCTATTCGACTTCGAAACAAACAATTATTTCTCCCACAACCTTAACATCAGATCCCCTGGCCTGATCGTTCGTGATGGCAATGAGATACATTTTGTGCCCGAAACTTCCAAGTTGGCATCCAAGACCATCGGGAACTCCAATCCTCTTGAAATATTGGCAGTCATCGCCGTAGAAGATGGTATATTTCTTTCTGAGTTTTAAAGTTTTTGCAATGAGAACTCTGAATAATTTACTGCATCCTTTATCGCGTCTTCTATGCTACAATAGTCTCGACAATAATGTGTCTAAACTATTTTGCTAGGGTCAATAACGGTGAAATCGGCCAGCAATAATCAACCTGTTGAAGATATTAACAAAAAACTTTGGCAAGTCGTTCGAGACTGTGAAGACCGACAGGGTTATCTACTTAAATGCAATGATATAATCAAACTTGGACGTGTGATTTTTAAAATCAAGGAAGTAATACTTTTATCCTTGATTTAAACCTCTCATCCTACTTGCCAGATCAAAATGGAAGGTGACAAAAGCGATAAAGCCAATGGCTTGAACTATCAAAAATCTATCATCGATTCTATTAAGCAACATTTCGTATACTACATCACAACTTATCAACAGAGTTTTTATTGAAATTGATTAGGAGAATATCAGCCAGAATGACCAAAAGTCTAAACAAGTGGTCGATCTGGATAAAAGTGCTGTGAAAGGTTCAATGTCAGCAGTTTGCCGAATTTGCCTTGGAGACAACAATGAGGCTGAGGATCCGTTCATTAGTCCCTGCATGTGTACTGGAAGCTTAAAATACATCCACCTCTCATGCCTGCAAAAATGGGTTAAAACCAAACTCAATATTCAAGAGAACAAGAATTTGATTACTATCTTTTGGAAAAATCTTGACTGCGAACTTTGCAAAACTCAGTTCCCTTTTAATGTTAGACAAGGAGGACAAGATTATAGTTTAATTCCAATTGACACAAGGAATATTGGATCATACTTGGTTATGGAGAGTCTATCAAAGGATAAGCAACCCACTGGAATCCATATCATCGATATCAGTGGAACCAACAAAATTGTTATGGTAATTTAACTGCCGGTTCTGACTCATAATTCCACTCGAATAGGGAAGAGGTCACGATTGCGATTTGAAAATAACTGACATATCGGTGTCGAGAATGCATGCTGCTCTCAAAATGAATAAGGGAAAAATTTATTTACAAGACAACAGCTCTAAGTTTGGTACTCTTGTACTGAGGAAAATGGAAACAGTTTTTGATGAGAACCTCAGAGAAGCTTCTCTTCAGAGTGGCAGAACAGTTCTTAAATTCTCAATAAAAAGGCCTTGGTTCACCTATGTCCCTTGTCTTGGAACACGAATGTAAAATACTGAGAATATTATATGATTTTTTAAACGAATTATAGAACCAACCCGTCAACATCTACGCTCGCCTTCAAAACGGTTAGAACAAAAACAATGGCAGGAGATGAGCTGGACCTAGAAGACCAAGATAATCCTCCAGAAAGAATGGACACAGCTTAGTTGTAAATTTGAGTAACACTTAAACTTGGTTATAGTTTCCATTTATTTTTACTAAGGAAATTAACCTTATACTTAATTGCAAAAATGTATTTTAAAAATTGAAGAAAAAAGTAAATCCACATTCGTAAGCAATTTACCCATTAACTAAATTCAATTAATTTTTGTTTTCATGTGAATAGAAGATCTGACTGTCTCTCAATATTGTTGAAAAATCCTAAACTATTTTTGAGAGCGTTACTATTTGATGAATCCAACAAATTTTTTTCAATTAGGTTTTTATAAAACTCCCGTAATATCAGACATACTTTAAATCCTTTCTCTTATCGTAACAAAATCATGTCACTATGGTCGGTCGAAAAAAGAGACCTTCCTGAGCATTTAATTCAAGGGTATGCTGGCGGTGTGCTTTGTCATCATCATCAACTGACTGCGTCTGTACTTCCGATTGTTCTAGAGTACTGCTTTTTTTCAAGCAGCATTTTGCTCGATATCCATTCAGGATTCCTCGAGAAAGACCATAAACGAGAGCATTGATGAATCCTTGCGAGACATAAAGCGCATAATTAAAATCTATCCATCCGGATGAAATCTGTGTTCCTGGATTGAACATCAAATAAATTTCAATAAAGGTAGCTGGTCCAGTGCAAATGATTAATATAAGTGGATAGAGTAGTAATTCAATATTGACCCCTGCTCCCAGTTTCTTGAGATTCTTCGTAACCAGAGCATAGGATATCATGCAAAAAACGATACTTATTAATGAAGGTATCGTGACAACGAATAATTGTGGCCAAGTAGCATCTCCACGAGCCCCGACATGCAAACAAAAGCCCATATTAATTTCTCGAATTTCAATCGCAACTGAATAAAATCCTATGAGAGACGCAACTGTAATTGAAAGGATGGCATAAATTTTCAAGTTCATGTCGATGACTTGAAATTTTTCTTCTCGAACAGCTCGATATAAGGCATGGGCGAAGCAGCAAGTCCAAACAAAAGACCCAGAATAACCAAAGTATAACCAAAATGTCTGAAATTGGCAGTACCCTGGACTCGTGGTCGGAAAACTAAGTGTAATTGCGATAATACTGCTGATGGCATCGGCGATGCTTAGGAATACAACCATTTTTCCTAAGCCATTTTTGATTGTACCCAGATAAATCGCAGTAAATAAATTGAATGAGCTCCCGAGTAGAGCCAGAGCTGAAATAATCGCATCTATTATAAAAACAGTCTGTACGGTCTCTGGGTCTAGGTCGTTGGTTGCTGAAATAAGCATAGCAGAAGGTAACATGTCGATTGAGAGTTTGAGATGAAAAGCTCGAGAGTTCTGTTAACGATAATTTATTAACTTTTATTAATCAGGAAGTTGTTGTTCCTAATATATCTATGATTACACGTTTCCAGCAAAAAGGATTAAACCAACTCTCTTTGCCATAGTTGAATTTGAAAGGAACTTAACTACTATATACTATCATTGATTGTAGACCACGATTCCGAGCAGAAAGTATAGAGAATGTACTTTTATTGGGAAAAATATGCCAATTTCATCTCGAACAGCAATTTCGCATTACCATTGTAAAAAGAAATTCATTACATAGAGTGTTGTCTAATTCAATTATCAAAACCGCACAGTCGCAATGAAATAATAATATTATCAATTAGACAAAAACATTTTTTTAACGAATTTAGATGCCACTATCTCCTCGACCTGTACAGGTAAGTTACAAAAAGTACAGTTTCAAGAGAATTACATCAATTGGGTTAAAATTAAGTAACAAAAAACCGCTCTATAACTGGTAATTACGCTTGCATATTGGACAATTTCTTCGTCTTTGTGCCCAATTTTGGATGCACTCATAATGAAATAAATGCTGGCATGGCTTCCAAGGTGCAATCTGTTGCTTTTGTTGAAATTCTTCTAAGCATATAGAGCATACTTCTTCTTTTGAATATTTATAAGAGTTGTTATCTGCATCAAATTCCTGCGCTTCCAGTTTGATATTCAGTGGCTGATCTAATCCGAGGCTAGAACCATCATTTTCAGCTTCCATGGGCTCGTAGTGGACATTTACAAAATGCTCTGGGAACAATTTTTTCAGAACTATGAAAATCAGATAACCTGTAATTCCTAGCACCAAGCATAAACAGACGATACACCCAGGCACAATACTCCATCCGTAATAAATGAAACTGAACATTAATTTAATATCGTCTTTTCCGCACATTAGAAAAATGTCATAAAAATGTCCCAACCCAGCGTGGCACCAATATAAATTAAACGGGAAATAGGCGAGCATATAGAGGGCTCCAAGCCTTTTTAGCGCCGGTGGTGTGTCTTCGTTAAGATAGCTGTTGTGAGAAAATAGAACTGCCGGGACCCATAGCAGACTTAGTTGAACTATCCCAAACTGAATAAACATAACTAGCCAGTACTTGGTCATTTCTTCGCAGTCTCCAGGCTGAGAATATTGAGCTGAAAGAGATTTTATTGCGCAAAAGCATAAAAATAGACTCGCAACTGACCACAATGCATATGAAGCTAGCTTGCGGATCCGATGAGTGTGTTCAATACTTTCAAAAATCGAGATGAAGCAGACAACAACCAAGAAACCGAGCGCAAGTTCCAGAACTGCAGATAATGTGAGAAGATAAAGTGCCTGATTAGAAAATGGAAGAGTAAATGATTTTTCAGCTTGGAAGGTCAGTAACTGAGCGTTTACGCAATAAGTTCCAATAAATAAAGGTAATCCAAATAGAACAGTGAGAACAGAGAGCTTTGCCTCGCCATTTGTCGAAGGTGCATCGAGGTATTTTCTTGCAAAAAATTCGAATCCAACCCAAAATGGGACATGGGCCATTAACGTGAGACTGTTAGTTAGTAAAGAAAACTCATAGCTGCCCTTGATGCCGTTGGTAAAAAGAATGATTAATGGCCATCCTGTCAGAGCTATTCCAAAAGCACTTGAAATAGTTCGGAAATTATTCATTTCAAAAAATGTAATTTTTATTTGAGTTACAGCGTCTCAGAGACGCATTTTAGCATTTCAGTACTTTGGCAGCAACTATAATTAAGGATTAGGATTCAAATGAAGATTCAGAGAGTTCGCGCTTATCGATCACATACCAAGGGTTAATTTTGAGAAGTAAGCGATGTAAGATCACCAGAATAGAATCTCAAGTAAAGCAAGGAAGGCTCTAAATTTTACACATCTTAGCGGAGGATCAGTTATGAAATGAAGAGGTAAACCAGAAGACATATCGATAAAGATCGATCGCCTCGTTGTTGCCTTTCTTGTACTGGAAATTAATTCTGTACTCGTCTCGCTTTTTCTCACATGCTGTGAATTGTTTCAATTCTCTAACTCGATCTTAAGATAATTATGCGAAATACTTCGGAATTCAGCGTCGACTCAAAAATGCTCAGATACACTATGAGCATCTAATTATGCAGTTCTTCTTGGTGATCTTCCCAAAATAAGGAAGAAAATAAGGAAGGTCTGCACTTATTTGCAGAAAGCAAGTTGTTTATCTAGTTTATGCCACAATAGGAACATGTAAAAAAAAAATTTTATCATTATTCAATCAACATAAATGAAACTCTTTTTAAGAAGGTATCCAAAAGCAATCAAAAGTCGTCATCGTTGGAGTAGAAGCTAGCTTCGACTCTAGTGCACTCGATCGTTGATGTACTTGACATATCGAGCATTTCGGGATCAAAAAATTCTGGTATACTCTCTGGAGTTTGTGGTCTATTATGTGTCAGTCTTGCACCTAATTCTCGCTCAACTGGAAGAATGTCCCAGTCTTGATCTTGAATATCGTTTGTTTGGCAAGAACAAGTTTTCCATTTAGCTCCGCAAACAAAGCAGAATTCATTTTTACATTTACAGGTCATATGGTTGCAGCCTTCATTTTTCTCAATCCAATAATTGCATTTCATACATTTCTTACATTTTGCAGCTTTAAGGAATTCCTGGACTCCATCCCCTTCTTGCTGACTAAGCTGATATTCGTGGCAACTTATTCCAAGATGCATTATTGTTTTACATACTAAGCAGATATTTTGTTGGCACTGTGGACACTTCTGGGTATTGATCAACTTCGTTCCTTCTGGAAGCTTGAAGATATGTTCGCAATCCGGAGTGGGGCAGAAGGTATATATATCAGGATTACTTATAGCATCACTGATAAGTTTCTGTTTGTTATATAATTTCCATTCATCTTCATCAAGCAATCTTTGGAGGACCCCTCTTGAAATAACTCTTTGGGTCCCTTCCATTGGGTAGTTAATAGGGAATGCTTTATCTTTTACAGCATGAAGTATATAATTTTTGAGGCATTGATCATGGAAAGCCCAGCCAGCGTTTGAAATTTTTGTAACCCTTTCCATTTCTTCATCAAAATCTTCTAGACAGATCGGGCAGGCCTTTGGGAACTTTGTTTTTTGAGATTCAAAATCTATTTCCTTGAGCTTAATATTTGTTCGTAATCTGAAAGGTTTTCCGATATGCGAGCTTCCGAGAGAAAGCTGTCTCATTTGAGGAATAGAGTTCATCTCAACCATTGAATCTTTTGGCTCTTGAATGTTAATATTAAAATTGAGAGGATGAAAACGTCTTCTCGGGTAAACTCCTCTTGGATAATTTTCAGCGGGTATCATTGGCTTGAATTCTGTGCTCTCTAAATAGTCAGCAAGATTTTCTGACCAATGTTTTGTCTCTCGTATGGAAGTGCGATCACGTAGGTTTTTTCTTTGATATACTCTTTCGAGTCTCGAGTTTTTGGCACCACCCAAGAGATCGTAACTATATTCTTGTGAGTAGCCGGCATCAAGGCGTGGAGCTTGGATTTTAGAGATATTTTTTGGGTGAAATTCATTGCGACTCTTAGTTTGAAAGTTGTCAATTTCTTTCCTGAGTTCAGCTAGCAGCTCCTGCTGGCGATAGGATTTGGGAGCCATAAATTGATCACCAGAAGGTTTTCTGAGTCTGCTAGAATCCTCTCTGTCAACGCCATTGAAGGTCTTTCTCTTGTTATATTGTGCGAGGTGCATCTCGTAATTCGATTTCAAGAAATTAGAAGTGATTGGAGTTTCCCAAATTGGTTGGAGTCTACCGACGACGGCGGTTTTGATCATATTGTTATAATTGTATAATTGTATTATCGGGAGCGCTGTTGATTATTTAAAGTAATCGAGTTCTAATTTCTGATCAATATCATATCTGTTCAGGCGGCCTAATTAATTCTGCTAAATTAATAACGTTTTACTTCAGAAATTGTTGTCATGTCGAATTATTTATGTAATGAACGTTCTGGTGTCAGTTATGTTTTATTATTTTTTAAGATACCTAAACCTTTTAAGTGATCCTGTCTCAAACCTCTCCGATAATCCTAATATTAAAATAATGGCAAGCATTATTCCTTGAGTAGCCCAGGAAGAGTTGCCTGGTCTCTCTTCTTAAAGGCTTTGAAAAAATGAGAAATAGACAGCTGGCGTTTTACTATTTTCTGTTGACAACTTAAACTGGTCAATGAGAATAGTACGGAAATATATCAGATTGGATTTTAATAATAATGATTTAATTACCATATTTGGTAATTTTTTTCATTTGAAATTAACTTTGGAACTAAAATAGGCACTGCTTAGAGTTATAGATCAAAGAGTTCAAGCTCAACTTAGATTGCTCAAATTTTGAAAATTTTCAAGAAGATTCTACCACTCTAAAGATATTGAACGTCGTAATGAAGCATAGTGTTGTGGTGTGCGAAACCCTGGGATTCGATGGTCCTTTTGAGTTTCATGTTGAGTTGGAACACTCAGCATCAGTACATATATCTGGTTTTAGAAGTTCACAATTATCTTTTCCAGTCAGTTTTTTCATAAACGGGGCATTTTTTTAAATTTTTTTTTTCACATGATGATGCTCCTCAAAGATGACTGCCATTCTATAACCATGATGATTTATTTTTCAATTTGCGAACTATGAGACAGAAGCATCTGATATTGCTATATTTTCACAGAATTTTGAAAAAATATAGCAATGTATGTTGTGTGCATTCTATTTCTAAGAGACTCAGATAAAATGGACGTTCATCACAAAAAGGAAAGAACAAGCACCTGTGAGTGAAATCGCAAAGTACAATTCAAGAGATTTCTCATCCTAATTTATCTTTTGGCATTGCACTCAAGAACCTCATTGATTTAAAGTGATTCTTGATGATTCCTCGCTTACATCCTCGTTAAAACCTAGCCTTAAACATAATTTTTTCGCCTTTTTAAGATACTCAAAGTGATCTTTGATGTATTCTGTGCAGTCCTCACTTCGAACATTTGCAAACTTACAGACAAGCGGTGACAGTCCAATCGGGTCGGTGCTATTGTCTGCAATCTTTAAAACATATCTTAACACCCAATCTCCATCAGTGTGGCAGCTCGTGAGTTCATGAGCAATAACACTTGGGAAAGTACCATTAAAATCCCCTTTGTGAACTACCCCAGCCATCAGTAATACCTCATATACACGATCATAGCACTTCAACCTCTCAAGCTCTTGCAGGCAGCTTGCGATGACTTTCGTCCCAAGGCTATGTCCAACCAGACTGACCACTTTGTCCTTGTAAAACTCTCCCTTATGGATAACATGTGCTAGATATTTCCCAGTATTAGTTGCTTCCTGGTATGCCCTCCCCCACGTACCATCTGCCAACTGAGTTGGTTTAACAATCTGCCTCACCATTTTATAAACAGTGTTCGTCAATTTTAACATTGTACTGACAATACCGAAGGGATTCTGACTTTCATAGTGGACGGAATGGATTTCACATAGAGGGTACGTATTGACAAAATGCTGCCAATCTTCACTCTTAGGACTTAACTCTTTTGTGAACCCGTTGCAAGTTATAATCACATGCTTGGATCGAATTTGAGAGTTTCTCGATATTCTCTCAATATAAAACCTTCTTGGCATCCGCATTGATGGATCATCGATTTGAACTCTGGCTCCTCCAAAAAAGTTTTCAAGTTTCAGGACACTTTCAGCGGTACCCTTCGTCTTTCCCAACTTAATTATTTTTTCCTTGACTTCTGTCTCTAGAGGAGCCTCGGTGCCTTTAAAACCAAACTTTTGATAGAGAACTTCAAAGACCGTTAATATATGATGGCTGCGGTACTCGTGGCGCTCAGTTGGTAAAATTTTAAAGACTTTCAAGATCATCTTCCGAAAGTATGATTTATATTCACGATTCGTTTCCTCTCGCATAGAATTGCTAAAATAAACGAATATACTAAACAATGTGTGGTCAAATATATCATTTTCAGAGTCTCCAGCAATTTTATTCCACTTAGCAAGTTCCTTCACAAGTAAAGAGTTAAGTTTGCTCCTGTTTTCCTCAGGACATTGAATGAGCTCCAAAACCTCTTCGATTTGCTCTCTGGCAGGCTTGTCGATTTTAGGATACAAAAAATCATACACGAGAGTTTTAAGCTTCGGATAACAAAACTCCCTCCAAGTCGCTTCGTCATGTATTTCGTACTCAGTCAGAAGGAGAATATGAACTATAGTGAAGAGGCACTCAGGATCGAATCGTTGATCAAAAATATTAATGGCACGTGTTTTATAGTACGATTCAAAAATTGATGAAAATTTCTTGAATAACTCGAGATCTTCTTTTAACTCAATAAGGTCCTCATATAAGTAATCCGCTGTCTTTTCAATTTGCTGAAGGCCATGCCAGGTGAAAACTTGGCATGGTTCAAATTTGAGTTCATCAACAATAAACTGAAGAAACAGTTGCTGACTCTCAGCTTTGTATTCTTCAATTCCATAAGAGGCACTCGAGTCGGACTTGGTAGCCTTTGCTCGTTTTTGAGTGACTGCTGTTTCGCATTTTGCTAAGCATTTCAGCATTTTGCGTGATAAATATTTTTCACAGCCCCTGTAGTTTTCTTTGAATCTCTGGTAGATATGAGTGCATAAAAAATGGGCTTGCTCTTTCTTAGAAAGAATCTGCTCTCTTATTTGATATTTTTCAAATAAGCGCATCCTAAAGAGCTCTGCAGTTCTAAAACAAGTATCAACAATTTGATTGATCTTTTGGAAATCAGGTATGAATGGTCTTTCTTTGACTCCGATTCTCTGGGTAATGATTTCTTGGAGTACATCGTCTGTTCCTAGGATCCGGTCTTTGAGGTAATCAGAAATTACTACAAATTCAGACTCTTGTTGAAATGGAAATATTTTGATAAACTCTCTGATCTTCTCTTGTGCTAATTCTTCGAGTTTGTAAGCATTTTCGGATTCTGCGAGCTCAAATACTCTCTTATTAACTATGTCTGACTCTATTTCCATAATTGCTGACTGACTGTCGAATTTAGAGTGAAATTTTTCGAGAATCTGTTGACTGCAAGCTTTGAATTTTTCGAAATGTTCGACCAGTTCTGGTAAAGGTAAAGGCAATAAACTGATAACATCGTTTAAAAAATGCTTGTTCAACTCTGAGCTTTCCATGTCAGAGGACTCTTGTGAGTCTCTTGCACTTATCACTGAGGAGGTCATCATTAGTGATTTGCTTTATTTAGAGTCGTCTACTCTTTAATTAAATTTATTGCTCAAGATGACGCTGATCACAGAAAACATCATGAGTATAAGTCATCAGAAAGAAATGGTTCATTAGAGGCAAATTCTGAGAGAAGAAAAAGAAATTTTGGGAGTCTAAAATCAGAGTGCAGGCTGTCTGTGTTGCTCTCTTCAACGTTAATGTTTCTCATGGGCTTGAGGTAGTTTTGCTATAATGAGGTTTTAAGTCCAGAGAAAATTAGAGAAAGAAAAGAAAAAATTTCTGTAGTCAAAATTGATTCAAAGTTTCGTGTCACTTGAATGTTACAGTAGAACTGACCTATCAGACCTCTCTTGACTGAAAACGATTTTCTTGCAAAAAAAGTTGGGACCGTTTGAATGGAAGTCGCCTTCCCATTGTTAGAGATTCATTTTTGTAATTTCTCTTTGAATTTCATGAAGTTCAATTGATTTCTTTACCAAGGTCAAAGAAATTTATAAATGAATCAGCCAATAGGAATCTTAATTGAGACCAAACTCTTTATGTTTAATTAATTGAAAACCATCTCTAACGAGCTTTATAAAATTAAGTCGCTTTTCAAGAATGGAAGCAACCCGTCCTGATCCTCTCGAGCTTGACGGTTACGAGTCAAACGACGCATGGGAAGATGCAAAGTTTATCACAAAAGGATCATCCTGCTAGTAACTTGCATATAAAATTACACAATTAGTAATTCTCTCTTAGTGTTCTACTTGTTCGAGAAAGGGAGTTTCAAGAAACAGTGATCATTAAGCTTTTCAAAGACAACGTGAAGAGTTTAACATCCAAGACGGAGGCTGAATTGGTGCTAAGTCTCTCTCATCCAAGAATCATAAAAGCAAAAAAGTATCTCCCTGAAGTGTCTATTTCTAAACAAGAATGTCTAAGACCTGTGCTTACTTCTGCCTTAGTTTTAGAGCACGCTACTGAGGGAGATCTTTTACAGTTGATTCAAAAGCATCAAGGGTTGCCAGAGATAGTTGCCAGAACATATTTCCACCAAATTTTGGATGCTATTGAATATTTGCATACTGCCCAAATTTGCCACCTTGATATCAAACCAGAAAATGTGCTTCTTGACAAAAAGTTCAGCGTTAAATTGACAGACTTTGGATTTGCTCAGAAAGTGTCCAAGGAAGGAACTCTTACAAAAGTTATTGGAACTAAACCTTTTTTGACGCCTGAAATGCATGCAAGGCAAGAATATAATGCATTTCAATCGGATCTTTTTGCATTAGGCCTTACTTTGTTCATTATGGTTAGTGGTATGATGCCATTCAGCGTAGCAAGAGCAGACGATGAAATATATAGTCTTTTCAAGGAGGAAAAATATCAAGAGTTTTGGGAAGTTCATGAAGGCTTAAAAAAGTGTTCTGGGAACAAATTTGCTGGGCGTACTTATTACAGTGGGACATTGAAAAGTTTGATGAATTCTATGCTCGCTTACAAACCTGAAAACCGCCTGGACTTGTCTCAAATTCGCAGTCATGCTTGGTCCAAAGGATCCATTCTCTCAGAGGAAGAACTGGATGGCTACATTCGTGGCCTTGTGACCAAATGATGAGCTTATAAGAGCCACCTTTCGCATCAATTACTATATTTCTATATATGTTCTAGTAACTAATTGTCAAAGTGACATGGGATCTGAAGTCAGTCTAAAGAACCCATTTTCGGAAGTACAGCTATTAATTCTAGCTGGAAGTTTCCTATTTTTTGTCTTTTTCATTTTGCCACGTATCGATCTTTTTTTCATTTTTTCTATCTGATAAGAATATTGGATCAACAATATATCTAAGTATCATCAAGAAGAGAGAATAGAAGAGAGACGGAGAATAAGAAACTATTTTGACTTAAATTAACTAACTCTTCGCACTACCAATGATCCTTTAAAACATCCTAGAGGCATTCATGATTCATAATATTGTTGCAACAACGACTCCGTATATGGAGAAAATCTCGGGATTTGGGGGCACTACTCGTTTAAATTGAAAAATTGTTTGATAAGTCATACTACAAGCAAACCACATAAATCAAGGCTTAGTAAATTGATTGTCCTCTATCTCGCTCTTTTGAATGTGAGTCTCTTTATTCGAAACGTTATACTTAATACTACAAATTGCACATAAAAATATATTTCGATCTATCCTAATAAAACTATTAGAATATCTGCGTGCTAGCTAACATATGCAGCTACATTGCCGATGGTCCTTTGTTGGAAGCGCCATATTTGAAATCGGTGTTTTATGGAAGCCAATGATAGATGATCTTCCCAGCTCTTCGAAAAATGCTTTGTTTTTCAACTGTGATTGAAGATACTTGAGATAGACCATGCTGCCCGCTTCTCTAAAAGCCTATTATATTTTTTGTCAGAAATAATTCCCATTAGCTGTTGAACTTACCATTTCTATATTTTGTCCATCTAAAGCAGATGTTTCAAAAAAAAGAGAAATATTCTTTTCTCGCATATACTTCTCTGCCTCAGCGTAATCAACCTCTCGCCTAGAGAATTAGAAATGTAAACGAGAGAAGGCGAAAAACTTAAATTACCGTGCTTCTTGGTCAGCTTGGTTCCCTATCAGCACAAACGTTGTGTCATCATCAACGAGCATTCTTGCTTCTTCAATCCAATCATTAAGTTGCTCGAAACTCGAACGACTATAGAAAAAGAGTAAATGCTGAAGGTGATGAAAACAGTTTGGAAAAAAGATCCATATATTGACAAGTATGAAATACCTGCAAATATTATAAACTAGAAAAACTGCTGCAGCGTTTCTATAGAATGATTTTATTATCGAGTGAAAAGACTCTTGTCCAGCCTATCACAGTTCAATCTCAAAATAACGTAGATAGTGTGTACTGTATCCCATATTTGTAGTTTGACTGAAGTCTCCGAATCGATTTCTAGATTATAAGAGCTGAATTCGACACCCACAGTGATATGATGATTGGTATCAAATTTGTTTTGAATTAGACGTTTCAGGATCATTGTTTTACCCACACCTGTAAATGATATTAAACATTGGATTGAATTCAAGCAATGAGAACAGAAAAATCAAGACAATGAATCTGAGAGATACCTGAATCTCCAATTAGTATTATTTTAAAAGCTTGTTCTTTCGTTTGAGGCCCATAATCAGAGTCTCTTTCGTTTCCAGATCTTGTGCTTAGGATTGAATACCCCCTTGGTCGAAAATCCATTTTTTTTTTTGACAGAACTTTTTATTCGATTTGCACAGAATTTGCTTAATTTGAAAATTTATCTAGAATGAATAATATGTTCTGATTATCGTGAGTTTTAAATCAGTAAAAACAAGAAAAAATTACTTGTCAAATTTTGAGTGAAAAGCTAAGAAATCAGAAATTCCAAGCAAAAATTACATTGATATGACTTTTACAAGAATAGGTTGTGAATTAATGGAGTTGAGTGTCAGAGTCTGGTTAGCACAAAATAATAGCGGATTTTGAATGGGCTGTGAGCAACTTAATACAGTATGAAATGAATTCGAATTTTTTTCATTTAAAGTTCATCTGAACCGGATGAGTGAGCAACAAAAATTTGTCATAAATACGTATGACTTTGTACGGATCATATAATCTCATGCAGCAGACTTAGTATTATAGATAATGTTTCCGACACAATTTGAAAAAAAGCGCTCCTTTATTATCTCAGATAGCAATAAAATTAGAGACAGCCCCTGATGACAAAATATGCATTTTACAACTCCTATAAATTAATTGTCCATTTCTCATACAAACAACCGATATATCACAATGAAGATTATATGAAAATATGCTTTAATCACATCGGAAATTCTCTAAAGGTCAGGGATGTCGTTCAAAGAGGTTGTTCCTTGTACAGGTTTGAAGCTTTTGTCATCCAATATTGTTGTTGAAGCTTGGATTGATTTTCTAGCAGCATTTTCTAAGTTAACAAAATGTTAGTTAGTCGAATATGCTTTTGATTTACGCGGAGTAATTAGCAATTTATCCATAGCGTCAGCAGGAAAGTCTCCATACCCAAACCCTCCAAAGATTATCATCTCATCACGATAGCAAACGGTAGTGTGTCGATGTCTTTCCTTAAAAGAGAGTTCGCCTTTTGCCATAGCTTGAGTCCATATAAAACTTTCCAGACATAGCACATAGATCTCACTCGCTCCTTGGATTTGCTGTTCAGTGAGCTTCTTAGCCACTATAGGTTTTCCTCCGCACACAATTAACGATCTCGATCTCTCGTGATAGCAAACACTTGGTTCTATTTTATAAGGCGGCTGTTTTCCTCGAGTTTTGGGGTTGATCCAATTTAAACCAGGAAAGGTCAGGATTTTTAAAGCACTATTATGCTCGCCTCTAGAAGTGCAACCTCCGTAACAATAAAAGCCTTCAACTTTTACCTAGTTAACAAAATTCATGTTCCTTTTTAACATACAAAAGAAAAAAGAATGGTTTACCCCAATAGAACTTTTTGAGTTATTAAATACTTCTACCATGCTATGGTAAGCTATTCCTTCAATGTCAGGCTTACTGTCTCCAGACAACTCCCAGAACGAGCTATCAGCTACGATAACAAATAAGAAATAAGGTCTAATGTTTATTTACCTGAATCATAAACCCAAACATCGTTCAAATATCGGCCCTTGGGGTCAATGCCTCCATAGACTAACATCAATCCATTACGACCACATGCTGCATGGAATTTCCTTGGTGGGGCGCCATTTTTCGTCGGCCTTGTCCACTTTTTCAACGTTGGATGATATATGATTAAATCGCTGACTGTGGTCCCGTTTTTCAAAGATTTGTCCTTTCCATAGACAGCCCCTCCAAAAACATACAGTTGAGTTTTCATCAAGACTGTGGTGTGTCCGATTCTTCCAGGAATAGGAAATTCAGAGGTCGTTTTTGGGGTCTTCCATTTCCCTTTAAGGAAATTATAAACCAGAAAAGGACAATATTGTCGTGAATCCTTTTGGTTGCTTGGCGCAGCGGTGCCAAGGACATTTGAAAACATGTACATCTTTGTTCCTGTTACAGTTAATGTGCAATGTTCTATTCCTTTAGGCATTGTCAGGTCATTAATACGGTCAAGCCACCGAAACTCGATTCTTTTCATGAGAGTGAGAGCAACCATTGATCTCTCTGATTTAACGGATTTCATGTCATCATTATTCTCAGACAATACCAAACTCGACAGCTGATTTGGTTTCTGAGTAGACTCCGGCTGCTGAGGGGTTGACATGAGCTGAGTCAGACTTTGTGCTGAATTCCAGGAACTGCGGATTAGTTCTTGTCTCTGCTGTTTCTTCTTATCACCCATGAAAGGATTTGTGTATTGTGAGAAAAGCGCATGACAGTTATTCGGCGTTTTCTGTTGGATTTTAGGAGTCTGATACTGCTGCTGTAAGGTGTGCTGGAGATTCACTATATCCTTTAATGGCTCAACTGATCCTCTTTTTTTAATACTATCTCGCCAATATGCTTGTTGCGAGGATGGGGAGTTTAAGGTGATAGGTGGAAGTTCCAAAGGCTTGGATTTTTGCAAAAGCGTTTCTTCTTTTAGATTCACCTCACTTTTGTGTCGTATTACTTGTCTTTTGCTTGCGTTACTAACAGCTCCAAAAAAGGGTTGCTGCCCTGAGAAATTTTGATTTTTTGGTGAAAGGAACGTCTCACGGGCCTCAATCATCGGAGAATGAAAATTGTCTCTTTTCAATGATGAGGGAAGCAAACTTTTTGGAGACGAAATAAAACCTTTCGTTTCTGGAAGCGACTGTCTGCGAAAGGGAGGTTCCGATTGAATGGTAGTTTTTGAAATTTTAGATCTTCTGACTGTTGGATCTATTTTGTTTTGAGGTATTGCATTTTCGTCATTGGAAGGCACGTGTAAATTGGATGGTTTCCTAAGGTAGGAGCTTATGATGTTTTGACTCGAAAATGTAGTATCCATTTGAAAGTAAAGATTGAAAAATCAATTCCTGCTTGATGATATTTATTTAAGGTTTGTAGATGGCTTAGTTTAGTCAGAAAAAATTTGAATATTCAAAATTAAATCTGTTATATTAAAAATATACTGCTATTAAATTCTATTCCTTCAAGCTATTTTGCAGCTGAATTCAATAGTAGGAGTTTGCTAATATTCCACTCATAAGGATCTAAAAATCCAAATTTTTGTTGCTTTAATGTTATCTCTCTCAAATGAAGAAATCCCGTTAGAAAATTTCAATACTTGCAAACACATCCCATTGAAATGAGTACATTGAAGTGAAGAATAAATATTCGTGCAGACAGATCTAGATGAGAACTCTGATGGCTTTAAGAAAATATGATCATTCATTCGTGGTTTAGTTTTGTTGGTTAGATTCTTTTTTGTATATTTTCTTAGAAATAAGGATTTAGGATATATGAGCGCCGAGTCACAGTTTGTCTATGAACTTAAGAGAGCCAACTTTTGCTTTTTGGCTGATAAAATTACGCATGGAGAAGTTAACTCTCGAGTGGTAACTAAATGATTGATATTTATTGCAGTGTCATCGAAATAGAATTCAAAATCTAAACTCCAAAAACTTTATTGACAATATTAGTTCTGAATTGCTTGGAGTGACATATCGCTTTTGACTAAACTAATGCAAATGTTTCTTGAGCAATTCTTTGCCAATTTGAGCGTCTGGAAGATACTATTAGCGTTTATTGTGATCGCTATACTCAATATTTTGAGAAAATTAATACAAATGCTGTATTATCTAAGAAGACTGAAGAAAAAAGGTGCTGAAACTTATGTGCGATTTCCATTTGGTATCGTTGAATCATTTCGAGAAGAAGAACAAGTAGGAGACTGCTTTGGTGTAATCAATCTCTTAATCAAAAGTAATCCTTGTTTGAGAGTGTTTGGTACACATTTTATGTTAACGCCGAGCGTCTATCTGATCGATCCGACCCTTGCGAAGGACCTAATGATGAATCCGTCAAATTACACCAAATCTCAAATGCTGAATATTTACAAACTTATACTTGGCCCTGGACTTGTTTTTTTGGATGGGAAGCTCTGGAAAAAACACAGAAAAATCCTTTCAGAGATCTTTCATTTTGATTTCATTGCCTCGCATATTCCAACAGTTGTTCAAACTTCCCTTGACATCTTCGAGAGGGAACTTGAAAGCGCAAAAGGAGGAATGACAACAGTCAACATATTGGACCTTTTCCAAAATATCACAGGAGATTTGGTGTTTCAGATTTTCTTTGGGAAAGATATTCGTTCTGCGACTATTGATGGTCTGAAGCCGACCCAATACTTAGCAAATTTGATTGAGGATATTGAAGAAAATACTTACTCCTGGCAGAACATTTTATTTGGAGAGTTCAGCATTCGCCTGGGACTTTTTGAGAGGAACCGTCTCCTCAAAAGGAAGGCTCGAAAACTAAGAGAGTTCTGCTTGGGAATAATCCATGATCGAAGATCCAATCTCGAATCCTGCAGCAGAAAGGACTTGTTGAATATTCTCCTCGAGCTGCAAGCCCAGCAGAAAGGGGGAAAAGACAGTTATCTTACAGATGAGGAAGCACTTCATGAATTTATTATAATGTTTCTGGCTGGGATGGACACAACGGCGCATTTACTAGCCATGGCTGCATATTTTTACACTCAAGAAGATGCTGACACGAGAATGCTTCTACTTCAAGAAGCCAAGGAAATAGCTGGAGCAGGTTCTTCTCTGAACTATGGGATGCTTAATAAATGTGAGTATCTTCATGCATTTCTCAAAGAAACATTGAGGTTGACAGGACCTTCTCCATTATTTTTTGAGAGACAAGCAGTCAAGGGACACTATCTTCAAGACCTTTGGATTCCTAAAGGCGCTCGGGTAAATATCTGTTTCAAGGCGAATAACATAAACAACCGATACTATCGGAATCCTGATAAATTCAATCTGTTTAGATGGATCCCAACTCATGAAGATTTCGATGAGCAAGCTAGTAAAGATCCATTCATTTTTACTCCATTCTCAGCTGGACCAAGGAGCTGCTTAGGCCAAAACATTGCCATGATTGAGGCGAAAATAATTTTGAGTATTTTTATCGCAAAATACATCTTCACGATACCAGATGACTACAAATTAAGAATGTGTTTGCGATTTGTGTATGAACCTTTCGAAAATTTAGAGTTGCTTCTCTGTCATCGAGAGTCTTGAAAAATGTGCTGGCCTGTCTGCTTATGATGTCTGAATAATTCATAGTAATTAGTTGCTTGTGAATTTATTCTGTTATCATTTGTGATATATATATTGTCCTTTTCGTCTCGTCTTCTTATTTCAATAATTCGAAAAGAACGCGCGAGAAAATTCTTTCGAAATAAAATATATTATTCATTAAGAAATCTTGGAAGATTGGCTATGCTCCAAAGAATACTTATTATCACTGGGATTCTCTTGTCAACGTGCTACATTATAGTGAACTTGATCTTTCATCGCGAAGAATTCGCAACAAGTAATGAATTCATCGTGAAAATTCAACAGTTTGGAGGAATACCCCTGGTAATAATTTCATTGCTTTTGACCTACATCGGATTTCCTTTAATACCATGTTATCCTGCAATTCCTTTCATATTTGGTCGTGAAAAGTGGATTGCTTATAAATGCACTTTCCTTTTTTCAATCAGTGGCTATATCATTGGAGTTTTGAAGCTACTCTATGCAAGTCCTCGCCCCTGGTGGGTCCATGATCAAATTCGTGGATACCATGAATGTATAGCAGTTGATTTCGGGCGACCCTCAGGCCACGCTTTTATTGGTTTGTACAGTACTTTGTTATTATACAAATGCTACATATACGACGATCAATCGAAATCTTATGGCGAAAGAATTGTCACAAAGACAATTGACTTAGAAGATCCGGATTTAGATCCAGTACACAACGACGTGAGAGACAATGATAATTATCTCTCAGTTAGTCTGTATCCCTCGAATAAGAGAAAACCGATCAAGAGAAGTTCCTTAGCAGAACCGCTAGAAGCTCAGTGGACTCCTAGAAAGATTCTGTGGCTTATTATCGCTTTGATTCTCACTGTTTTAATTGGATTTTCAAGGATTTATCTTGGTGCACACACTTACGAACAAATCTTATTGGGTTGGGCTTATGGCGAGATATTCTATCTAAGTACAGTGTACATGGTTGAAAAATACGTTGACAAGCTTTTCCTTTATTTATATGATGGGAGGCACAAGCAACACCTGCTGAGAAATTTGATAATAGTGCTTTTCTTCTATGGTGTTTGTTTGGCAATACCACTTATTTTGATTTCCATCGGCGAGGCTTCGGGACGCATAAAGCAAAGGTGGATTCATAAAGTTGTAGCGGAATGTGGTGGTAGCCACAACCGTATCCAAGCTATTTCATTGTTCCTTTGCGCGACAATTGCAATCCCATTTGGAATTATTGTTGGGCTAATGTTTGCAAAAGAAAATATCATGAAAACTTGGGGAGTGTTTAAATTAAAGGAGTGGTTTTACAGAAAAGCTATTGCTTTTGTCGTTCATGCTTCGATAGCTTGCATCTTCCTGTTGGCGATACCTTATCCATCTTATAAATTCTACTACCTGGTAAACGCTAATATCTGTCTCTTTTTAATGCTGGCTTTTGCGTGCACATTGCTACCTGCCCTGTACAAACGATTAAATCTTGCTCAGTCAGATCAGAATACGAATGAGGAGAATTCATGCAATTGGGCTGCTCCTGAAGTATCTAATAGAGGAGATAAGACGTGGAGAACTGAAGATATCAGTAGAGAATTTTCCTAATGCAGATTTTTTTTAATTATATAGCTATATACTGCAGCTTATCATATCTTTTATGTGCTATTGGAATTATTTCTATCAATGTCTATAGTTTTATAATGGCTTAAGTGCAAAACCGTCAAAGAAAGGGCGTCATCATTCAAAATTATTTTTCGATGAAGTATCATTATCAATGCTCCTTCCAAGATTACTCCAAAGTAAATGGTTCTCGATAGAGAGTGCTTTTTTGTTGATTCTTATAAAGTCAGGAAATTTGAAATGTGAAATTTCGTTCCCTTTTTCCACCAAGTATTCCGTGATACAAAGAAGGGAAATATCGAATACAGTTCAAGTCAAAGCCAAACGATTGAAATTCACATTTCAAGCAAATTTAACCAAGAAGAATATTCAAAACCTAAAGTTAAACACTGTTGAAGGTAAACATTTAAAGATTATTCCTCGATTTTCCCTCCTCCCTCTGAATGGAACTATGCTTTGTTCTTTTTTGGGTTATTCGGTTTTCTCTTTCTTTTAATGCTAGACTGCGTCTTTGTTGGAGAAACTCTGCAAACCTAATCTCTTTCTCTCGACCATCTCTCTTTCGCTGCTCATCGTTATCTTGTCTATTGAAATTTTATAGTTGTACTCTAAAAAGTTAAAGAAGTTACCCAAATATCTTTTTGACTTCTTCTTCGAGTAGATTGATATTCTGGACTCGAACGTAGATCAGCTCCAAAGTGTCTTCCTCGGTAATTTTGTACTGACCTCTCTTATCATACATCAAAAACTGAACAAGATTGAACAGATCCATTGGCTCGAGACCTGTGTCATCTTCAATACACCGTCGGTACATTAAATCATACTCGTGCTTATCAATAACTCCGTCTAAGTTCTCGTCCATTTCCTACTCAAATAAGTCCTAAGTTTATGACATGAAACCTTACCCATATCATCCATTCGACTTCCTCTCTGCTCATAATAGGTTCTCCATCTTCGCCGTTATCTTTTTGAGCTGCTTTTCGCAAAATATACATGACATCCTCAACTCCAAATGACTCTTTTTCTTCTTTCTGAGGCTTTATCTTCCCTGATTTATTTTTAGCGGTTTTCGAATCATCTTTGCCTCTCTCAAGGCTCTTGTCGTCTGGCTTTTCGAGTGATCTTTCATTTTTATCTTGGGCTGCAGAAGACTGCTGATCATTGCCTTTTCTACACGAATGAAGCAAGCGGAATACTCGATCCAAATGGTATCTTTCAATCGGAGAAATCTTAACTCTCTTTTCAAGGAACTCTCTAGATGGGAGGTCCTTTTTCTCGACTTTCATTTCTCTCTCCTCCTCTTTTTTTCGCTCTTCTTCTGTCATATTTTCTTTATTTTTTGGTCGTTTTTGTCCCTGTACTGGAGGTAGAGTAATACTGCTCTTAGTCTTATCAGCGTTTGAGTTCTCAATCCGCGAATTCGCAGTCAAAAGCATAGCTTTTTCCTTTTTGTCAGTCATCTTCGGTTTCGATAGCAGTTAGTTATATTTTTTTTTTAATTAGCAGAATATTTAAATCGAGATAACACTGAAGAGAGGTATATATGTATTGTACATGATAATATTCACAATGCTTATCGCTTTTTGGGGCTCAAAAAAGTGAATCTCTGATATTCTGTGCCTGAGAAACAGGCTAACAACCGACCGCCTAATAAACTATAGACTCTGTCAGGACTAATCGTATTGCACTTAACTTCATGCAAGACCCTGGCCGACTCTAATTCCTTTACATAAAGCCTTCCTGAGTGACAGAGAGACAGATACAGGTCTTTCTGTGGCATAAGAAATTTTGCCTCTGTATTAAAGTCTTCATGCCACTCTTGTAAACCTTTGCTCTTAGCAAGAATCAAATGCGTATTATTGAGATCGACTTCGATGTGATCCTCTTGCTCACTTGCGATATACACTCGAGATGAGGCTGGTGAACATAAGAGAACACAGCGGAAGTTCAAAACGCTCTTGTCATCAAAAGTAAAATCGTACTCTTCGGTATCAAGAACGTGAGCAATATTTTTCGTCGACCAGTCAATCACTTGAATCAATTGTTTTCTGGGAACATAGCCGATGATAGCATGGCTGGCTTCGCTGTAAACCAGCTCTTCGTAAAAATAGGTTTCAAAACGCTTTTCGGTTGGAGTGCTGCTTAGTCTCCTTATACTCCAAAGCACTAATCCTCGGCTTCTATCTGCAGAAACCAGTTCCATCGTCTTTTCAATAATCACGAATTGATGAAAGCTGCTCTCGTCAGCCGAAATCTTTTCTTGTATCTTGCCTCTTGCAGATATCCTGTACATAGAGTACATTTTCGCGCGTTTTTTGATGATATTTTGAGTGAAGCGAATTGAAAGTGAATTGCTATTTGACACGAGTAAAAATTCGTTTGTTGACTTTAAATAATGAGCTCGATAGGAAAATATTGGTAGATAAATATGCTTTAAGATCCTTAAGGTTGTCATATTGATGATTAGTATTGGAGCATCCGTTCTGCCTCCTGAATATCTGTATATCCCTTTAGGATCGCTTACAGCAGTAAATACTATTATGATATTGCTCTTTGGAACATCGCATACATCAATAACTCTGAGTCTTGTATGTGAAATTAGATTAATCCTTTGAGTTGGCATCCATTCTAGTTCTGAGTCTAAAATGTAAGGCTGGCTTTGGCTCCTATCTTCGCTCCAAAGGTTCCTGATTGAATTTGCTGCAGCTTCCTTGAGTTGTGCGAGAAGGTCATTGATATTCATTTTGGAAAGTTTTCAAATGTTTTAGGTGAAAGCTCAATAAATTTTAGCGACAGGGAATTGACAAACTAGCTCACAGAATACTGAGTGATTACTGAAAAGAGGAAATCTCAGCACCAAAATTGTCAGAGCGATAAATTTAGCATTAAAATTACTCTGGAACCTCTTCTCTTTTCGTCCTCTTGAAATTACAATGAGTATGATCGAAATTCCTCCTTTGTCATGATAGTATATTAAGTTCGTGGCTTACTGATGTTGCGCTGTAGACTAAGCCATTATAAATGTGCAGACACACTTGACAATCACTAATTTAAGAAAGTGAGAGTTGTCGAAAATATTGCCGCGATTAGCTACAACTGTCTCTCCTCTTTAAATACCTAAAATGTTAAGTGATGGCACGAATTAATCAATTCAATTTAGCAGAAGACACACCATGAAATCACGAAAATGTTTATGTATATAGGATGGTGGAGGACCCTACATCTTTGCCGTTTCGAAATTAATATCATCAGGAGCAACACAGTGTGTAAATTTGAAAAATTTATCTCTTATGAAGTTGGAATTGTTAGAATCAGAACTGTCTTTTTTCTACTCGAAGTCCAGTTTGTAGTGAAAATTGGTCGTCATGTATTTTTATTTTTTTTAAAAAAAATGATATTGCACAGCTCTCAAAACACCCAATTTTTGAACCCGCTTTCAAAGCATAAAGATAGTTTAATAGTAAGCTTGAAAGTTGACCCCCATAAAAGCTAGATTGTTTAAATCATTTTTTTCATGAAACTTGTCATGTTATTTTTGGAAGCGGAAATCAATAAAGACGCTCTGATTCTAACATTTAAGTAAGAATGGGAACTTTCACCTTTTATCATTTCAAATATTGAGCAAGCATCCAAACTTCATAAGATCCAACAAAAACAACAATGAAGTTAGTGATTTTTCAAGATTGCCTATGAATTTTAAGTGAAACCTCAGATCAAGTCGTGATCCAGTAAAACATACATACTTTCAGCCATTTGACCTATTACATGACAATTATATTTGATATAGATTTAAGAAATCACAAATCCATGCAAGCAACGATTCGGGAGGCGTGATCGAATTAAATATCAATTTACTCTGGTTGAAATCACCGAATCTTAGTCATTAACCAAAGTACCTTACGAATTTTCAGGAGTGAGATCGTAATCAGTTTGTTCCCAAAATCTGCTTGAAAATGGAGGCAAAAGTTTTCTTTAATGAATCGGGCTATCAAAATTGAATTAGCAACTCTATTCTGAGCTATATAGGTTACCTGTTTATGATAGAAGTAAATGATGGCTGACATTGCAAGGGCAAACAGGAGATTCTATCGGCAAAAAGTAAACGTCACGTAGGCGATAGAGTGACTTACCTGTCCAGTAGGCACATCCTTAACTAATTTTCTTCTTTTGAGCAATCCCCAAGTAACTTCGAGGAATCTTGGAAAAATGAAGAGAGCAATTTCATCTTTTCTCCCGGGGCTCTCCCAAAGAACTTGCCAGGCCGAAACTATTGCACCTGTCGTTTGCACTACTGGACCCACAGTTTTTAACAAATTTTTCATGATGCAGATCCAAAATTTAAGAGTTCCAACATAAGCTGCCATAAAACATAAGGATTTGGCATATCCGATAAGAAATTTCTTCAAGGTAGGTCCTGGTCTAAGTAGTTAACATGCTTGTGAGTCTAATGATATGAGATCGGCAGTTTACTCTTTGCGAAGCTGCTTATGCTTGAAGAGAAGTAATGGAATAACATGAATAGGAAGATAGTAGCCCCACAGAGCCTTGGCAACTATCAAATAACGCTTGGCAGCTTCGTAGAGACAGCTTCCGTCATGGATATGCTTGCAGTCAATGAAGTCATCTGAGAGAATTCAAAGATTGAGCAGCTATGGAAAAAACGCTGTTACTTATTAACCCCTGCTCGATCACATCGTAAGTCATTAGTTGCGGCCTGTTGAAGAGCAAGGTTACAAACATGTGGGAATATCTGCTTACATTTTCTCCCGATTTTGATTTGGTGTTTGTTCTTATCTTCGCTTTTTTTGCTTGCGTTCAAAAATTATTAATCACTCAAGAGTAGTATTTTGGTTTAAGCTCTAATAAGTTAAATTTTCGAAAAAGAACCCTTCTAACTAATCATAGCTTCGGAATTAAATAACATTTTTAATGTAAATGCCTTCGCTTTGAGGTAGTAAGAAACTGTTTGTGGCTCATAACGCAAATCTAAATTCTGGACCAGGTGGATTTTCTCCATATGAATGTGAAACGAATGAAATTGCGATACTAAAAATTTAGAAACTCCCTGCTCTTATCGTTATTTTACATAGCTGCTGGTTTGATCCTCTTCCAAGTCTAAGTCTGAGCGAGAATCTGAGTTAGTTACTGAGAGTCTATGCGCTTGGTGTTGGCAGAAATTTTTTTTATAGTGTTTGCTGGAACTATCTAATAAGGGTGCATGATTATACTATCTATAGTTATTGTGAGAGTAAGGTACAACAAACCTTCATAGTGTACAATGATGGCCTCTAAAATTCAACATTCAAAAAGCTTCGCGCTATAATTTCCGAAGCAAAACACGTACTATCTAAAAAGAAGCTTCTTGGAAAAAATTTCAAATATCTTGAATTGAAAAAGTCAATTGCTAAGAGAAGAACGATATGGGAAGGTTTTTGGTGGAAAGAATATTTAAAAAAGAGCTCTCAAATTCGTATTTATTATGGAAATAAACCCGCAAAATTGCACCGCTATTTCTTTGTCTATTAATCATACAGAGTCGCTGCGAGGTGTGGTCATCTAGACCTTTTTGCTGTTGAAGCCAGGCTCCAGTGAAAGTTAAAGATGCTCTGCTGAGAAAAAATTAATTAGAAAGAATTAAGAGTGTTTCAATTAAAAATTTCTTTTCAATGATGGATGGGAGGGGGGGTCCTAGGGGTTGATGGGAAGTATACTTTTATCATTTTACTTGAATGCTGCCCATCCTGCAATATTATTCGGTGTTGCTGAAAAGATTGATGATCTACAATCTACATTTTTCCTAACTCTCGAGACTGCAACCTTAGTTTGGCAGAACTTCCAAGTCAACCTAGGCTCGTTATCCCCAGCAGTCAATCTGTTATTCCACAAAAAGAGTTTCTTTACCATTACAGGTTACATGTGAAATTCAAGAAAAGACACTGCTGGCAAAGAGATGAGAAAAGGATTCTATGATTAGTTAAGAAGTCGGCCTAATAATTCTGCTCTTCATTTATTTGCCTCCAGTTGCATTCTTTCATCAAGCTTTCTGGTTGCAATTATATCTACTTCATTGACAACCCTTAGGATATAATATTTTGATCCAGGGAGTGTAATGTTATTACTAATTGAAAATTGTGGACTAGGGAGAAGCCTTCATTTTTTATATTGTTGTTCCATTAGACCAACTCGCTTGAAGAACTGATTCACTTAAAGAGAATAATAATACTATCATATCTAGACTTTCTAAAATAAGATCCAATTTATTCAGAAACAACTATCTTTAGAAAATTCTGAGTTCAGTGGCGGACACAAAAAAAAATTGTTCAATAACGAATTGAAATAAATGTTCTATTTTCGTGTTCGTTTCTTCTTCCTAAAAGCAAAAATCGAAGATATGATGACGGATTTGACAAACCAAGAAAGCTGAATGTCTCCCTTAACCGATTTTCGTTTTAAGATTTCATAGGTGTAACAAAGTTCGCCTCCCTGAATACAGTACTTAAAAATGATAACTAAGAATCAGTAGTGAGACCGCGCTAATGTTAGCTTTATTCGTTGATTGTTCGAAAAATTAAACGTATAAAGATATTTTTTTTTTCCTCTTCATAACTATAGCCGTTTGAATCCAAACGTTTTATAAGAAATTAGGTAAGAGAAAATTTTATAAAGTAATTATAGATCAAAAAGACAAAAGAATATTTAGCAGTTTACCTAATGTTGCCAAACACCTTCATTCAAAATCCTACTAGTGACTTTTCCAGGGGAGATGTCCTTGAAACTTTCATCAATCAATTAGAAATTCAGAAAAAAATGACGAGCATGCTTGCTATGAGAGGACTTCAAGAATACATCAGACAGTTCATTCAGTTCCAAATGTTCCAAGATAGCTTGAGAGAAAAAATAACAGAGCTCCAAAACTCTCTTAATCCACACCAAATTCCAGCTACAAGACACATGGATGACAAACCAACGAAAAAAATGACCCCCGATCAGAACGACTTTATGAAAGCAACATTACAAAAAATGGTTGAAGAATCGTTCCATCAACAAAGTGATTCTCCATCTGGAACCCGCAGCACAAAGTCATTTGAAGAAGAACCATTTCAAATAAAAGAAATCAAAGGAAATTCAAGAAACCTAGAAAAGCGTTTACGAGACTCAGTTTTGAATGGAAGCGTTCCAAAAGTGTCTCGTACCAAACACATTTCAAAAGTCGACATGTGTGATATGACAAGAATTCCAAGAAAACCCTCGAAATGTGAGCACGATATCCATTATGCAGGAGGTTTCTGCAAAGAATGCTTTGTGAGAGTTTCTCAACAAGTAAGATATTCTAATCCGCATTTTATTAATTCACTTTGAATAGATAAAAAAAGATAAATATCCAGCGAACGATTATGTGTCTATTTACCAGCAAGTAAAAGAAAAAGTGAAGGCGATAGTCAAGAAAACTGATTACGAGATTCCAACTAATAAATACACTTCTCCATCAGTATCGCAAGAATATTTACCGACTGATATCATTTCAAAAGTCAAAGTCGAATGCTTAGAATAAAGAAGATGCATTTTGTTTTTTCCCTCTCTCTGTCTCTCGCCCTCTCCTGCAATTTTCCTGAAATTCAAATTGTTTAAATTTGTGTCATTTATCTGTAACTGATACTTCAAAGTATTATACATAATTTTATATGTACTTGCTTTGTTAACTCTGATACCATTTCAAATGGCTTCGCATTGTGAAGAAAAAAATCTATTGCTTATCTTAGTTGTAGGCCTTAAATGAAAATTGCAATAAACAGTTATTGAACGGAAGGTAAAGTAAAGCACACTCCTATCAAATCAATTGAAAGAGAGATTAGATGCTGACCATGTCTTCGAGCTATCGAGAGGAGGAGTTTCCGTGGAAAATTGGATTCATATCATGTGAGCAAAACAACTCTGGTGACCTTGGGAGGAAAAAAAGCTTCAATATGAATTTTTGTGGGAACTTTGGCTCGAACTTAGGAGAAAAAAAAATTTAATGCAGTTTTTCTAAAATAAGACTATTGCGATGTACAGGTGGACTCATACTCCATTATCCCTCAGGATATTTATTCACATGTAGCCGATTCTAAATTTCTAAAGTTTTGCCGTTTTTAGTCGACTAAATGAAATTGTTCTAAAATCATTTCGATAGAAAACGAACAGAAATTGAAGAGAACATATTGAGTTTTCGGTTTTAAAACCGTCTCAGAAAATTTTTATGGAAAAAGAAAAAAATAAAATAATAATTAAGCTCGTTCAACGCTAACAGTGAGGTTACATTAACATATCCAAAGAAAGTGAACAATGAAGATTGACCTTAAAGAAGTGATATAATATGACTAAGGAGACTACTCAATAGCTATGTAGATATCCATTGTACAACCTATTTGAGGTTTCCAACAATAGCTAAATTTACCCATTGATGATTTATTGTGTTTAGTAGTAGTGACCTTCCAACAGCATAGTGAAGACTTCAAAAAATAAATTCTCTGATAGTTAGAAATCCCAGCCTGCCTACAATGTATTACTGAAATATTGAAAAAAGTGTTGGCCTTTCAGAGGTAAGCTATGATGACTATATTCAGATTGCAGATGTTAATTCAAGAAACTCGTTTAACTTTGCTTTTTGTGTGAACTGAAAAATTTCCATTAGGTCAACCAAAAGATAAAACCGGAGAATTAATTCATTTTCCACTGCTATATTGGCTTGAGAGCGATAAACAGACTTAAAAGGACCATTGAATTAGTAGCGTCAAATAAAGAATTTTCTCTTTCTTATTTTGATGTCTCAGCCATTAAATCCATTTTTCTGTGAGAAGAGAGGCAACACCTCAAAATCATCGCTATTGTTAAGAATATTCAAAAAAAAGAAAAAGCAATGTTGTAATTATTGATGCTCTTCTAGTTAATACCACATTACCAAAGTCGAACGAAAGGTGACGTTCTTATTTTCATGAAATTAGGAACTGATAAAGCTTAACTCGGACAATGACAGATGCATGCCATTATTAAAACTCAGCATTTTATTTGATCTAAATCTCTAATTTCTCATTGAGATTAGTTATGAAACTAATAAATACATTTAATCCCTAGAGCTTTACTTAGATAGAACGCTGTAGCTTCATTAATGGATACCAAACTGCCTCCAATGATGCAAAAGAACTACGAAATCGTCGAAAAAGTGTCTGAAAATTCGATTTACGTGGTCTATAAAGCTAAAACTAAACAGAAAGGAAAGCAAAGCTTCATTCGAGTCCTAAAAGAGGACAATGCACCCAATTATGATCGAAATGCTTCGTTATTTATTCAAGAGCTGCTTTATCTATGCGCTAAACAAAGGGCAGAAGAATTAGTGCAGATTGAAAGTTTCGAAATTGCAGATAGAAAGATGGCTTGCGTCATCAGACCTTATGAAAAGGTTATAGAATCTCCGACTTCAGTTTCTTCAGACGAGATCGTTCAAATCTTGTCTGATTTATCGTCGGACTTGGAGTTCTTGAGGAAAAAGATGCAATTCGAAAAGTTGAATCTCCGTTTGGATTACTTACATACCTTTTCAAACACGAACACCAACTTTGTAGAATGGCCTTTAGTGTGCGAGATTAATTCCCAGGGAAATTATAAGCAAGAAACTAAGTATCCCAGCTATAACACATTAGATTCAAGCGACGATCGGGCACTCCTTGCTGTGATGGCTCTAGAAATGGCCGGAAATGAGAAACGAGCACAAGAAGTTTGGAAGCAGAAAGATTCTACTGAGATTGCCCAGATGACTTCACAGCTTCAAAGTCCTGACAGCTTCAGGAAATTAATTCACGAATTACAAATCTCTGACAAATCGAGTATACACGCCATCTTATTGCCTTCCTCCTTCAAAAAGAACGATACTATGGAAGAAGAGAAATCAAAAATACATATAGAGTCAAAACCGATATATCCGTCTAAGACGAGACCCACTCTGAAAGAAAAGCAATATATGCGTAAAATTTACCCAAATGGTGACATATATGAAGGAGAGCTGGAGCATGGAAAACGTGAAGGAAAAGGAAAACTCTTTTTTGGAAAAGGTACTGATCACAGTTTTGCCGGAGGCTGGTATGAAGGAAGCTTTTCAAATGACAGAATGCATGGCTCTGGAAAAATATACAACTTTCGAAATACTTTGATTTACGAAGGTAATTTCGTAAACAACTTGAAGGATGGAACTGGCAAGTTGCTTGAAGGAGGCGGAGACTGGTATGTTGGACAATTCGCTCATGACTTTAAGCATGGAAAAGGAATTCAATATTATAGAAATGATGTCGCACTCGCAGGGACATGGAAAGCTGGCAAAAAGCATGGAGAATTTAAAAAATATCCTGAATGGCAACTGACCAAAGAGAATGAGCCTGAATTGCTCAAACCTGAAGACTTTAGTGTCATATTTTACAGTCACGACCAATTAACAGCCAAAAAACCTTCCAACATTAGATATACTTCGGAAAACGGCTCATCAAAACCGATCAAAGAGATTATCACCAGATATGGAGTGAGACTCACGACTGAAGACATGGCTACATTGGAAGATGGGTACCCTGTAGGTGCCAACATTATGAATTACTATATGCGAGCTGTTGAAGCAAAGTATTTAGAATATCTTTATGAAAGTCCTGTTCCAAACACAAATCTTGAACGTATTATGTTCATGGACAGCGATTTCTTCTCAGAACTTACGATGGATGACCTAAGCTCGCCAGTATCTTACTATGAAAATGTTGCCGTACACACGAGCGCATACTCGACTCCTGGACATCTCATTTTTGAAGAATTTGATAGGATCTTATTTATCGTAAACAAGAGTGGATATCATTGGGTTTTAGCAGAGATCGTTTGTAAAAAAGACCAGAAGGACAAACTCGAGCAAATCAACTTCCATATTTATGACTCTATGGCCAGAGGAACTGGAAAAATTCTCAACCCGACAAAAGATCAAGTTTCGTTCCATCTATTCAATTTTGCGCTAAAAGAAGCTTCTAAAAAAGGAGCTGATGAGAAAATAATAGACCTTATCAAGAGTGCGTCTTTAATTTACCAGCACGCACCCCAACAACAAGATGGGTCAAACTGTGGAGTTTTTGTAAGTCGATACATCCAACATATTGCCGCAGGAGACTTCGAATTAAAATTCGATTCCCATACAATGAACGCTTTTAGGAAAGAAATGCGAAGAGTTATTCTTGGAGTCTACCGAAATCCCTTTCTCCTAAATCGACAGGAATGAGGTGTTTTATTGAGCTTCAATATAATCCAAATATTCAGGCAAACGTAATTTTCTCTCTCAATAAACACCGGACCTCTCGACGCAAAAACATCAGAAAGTAAATCAAAGCAATGGATACTTAATAAATAAAAAAAGAACATTGAGGTCAATTAGATATCCATAAGAAAATTGTGTTTCCTCTTTTGTCAGTCATTCACTGATTAATGCTCGTATATATAATTTGAATGACTGTTATGAAACTGAAGATCAAATTTCTACAATGTTGAAGCTAAGCAAGCCTTAAAGAATCAGCATTCAAAAGAGTTAATTGCAATACAATTTGTTGCACACTTAAGATACCCCACTCTCAATCCCAAATTAAACTCTACAAAAAGACAAAAATTTATTCTTTACTGATAATTAAATTTCAACATTATTCTTTACAAATGGATACAACTACTAAAATCGCGGTTTTGCGCGATTAGAGCTGCAAATGAACTTCTATACATAAATAACACTTATGAGGAAACGCAAAATTTTCCTCGGCATATAATCATAGGCTTAATTATCTATAACAACTTAAAAAATTAATTGGAAGAGCAACTAAATGCTAATTAGATTTATAAGGAGGCGTGAATGACCAAGCGTGCTTATTGTTGAAGTGAACCTTCAATGATGCCTCATGTCTAAAATTTGAATCAAGACCAAACCGGAGAAAAATTAATTACCCATAAGCTTTGCCACAGCCACCAATAGGGCATTTAAAAGGTCTAGATATTTGTGAAGCAAGTCGTCTTTGCTTTTTCGGTTTCAAAGCTAACTGAATCAAATCTTTTTTATCAGCCTCAGATTTATTTTTGCTGTGAAGACTTTCTTTCGAAATCTTTTTGCTTGCTGGAAGTAGTACTCCTTTAGGTGAAACTTGCTTTTGTCTTTCTTCAGCGTCTTCTTTTTCATTCGAAGTGCGTTTTGGTTGGTCCTTTTGAAGTTTTAGCAATTGCGATGAAAAATAATTTTTACCTGTGTAAAGGATTTTAATACTTGCTTTGTCTGAGAAGGCAAAGTGACTGAAGTTGGACGCACCTCTCCTGCGAGTTTCGCAGAGACCAAAGTTTTGAGTTGATTAGTCAACAGTGCATTAGCGAGCGTCAACTCGAGGTTAAGCGATCTCTGCTCTGCTTCGAACATACTCGCGCTCCGATGAGACTGAAGATATGGACTTGGGAGGAGCGGCTGGCTGAGGAAAGGACTTGCAGACACTGCTGATGGTAGGGTCAACAGAGGTGCATAATTCAACAACTGATTTTGTCTCTCTTCAATCTGCTTCAAGTATAGCAGGTTTTCCAAGGAGGTCATATTATATCCTGTATTCGTTATCATTTGTATATACAGTCAAATTTTCCTAGGAATTTTGTTTGAATTATTATCTAAAGCGAGGTTGGGCCTTTAAACTACATGCCTCGAACACTGCATTATAATACTGCAGTTCAAATAAAACATATTTCTTAAAATGAATGATGAAAATTTGCGATTAAGAACCCAATAAATTTAAATTCATTTAAAATACTCTGTATCAGCAAACTTCGTTGGACCAGATTTTACGGGTGTCGGTTGCTCATAAGAGTGCTCCAAAACATGTTTTTCATCATGGAAATCTTAGAGGCTAAGCTATAGCTTGGCTCTGATCATCCCCGCTTTGACGAATCTGAAAACCATTTGGAATACAGCTCCTCGGAGGAGAATGGGCTCAATTTGATTCTTAAAATAAATATTCGATTAAAATGCTTCTTCGGAAAAAAATAAAAAAAATAAAGAAAGCTTCTATGTTCCAGGACTGTTTTTAAAATTTATTGCTGCGCTGACAAATAAAATATTTGAAGTCGGATAAACGCAGATAATACTTGCAGGTTGGCTCCCCATATGACTCTGAGCCTGGAGCGCAACTATGCCGGTTGTTGGAGTTTGCGAAAACTAACTGATCATTTGGTTTGTAAAGTTTGTTCTGAGTAGAAACCAATGAAATTTAGATCTGAAATTCCAAATCTTTCGAGAAATAAGAGTACCGAGAAGTGATGTAGAGGAAATGATTGCTGGAAGCAAATTTGCTGACAGCAAGCCAACTTAGGTTGCCGTGTGAACTGAAATGGAATAAAATTTCTCTGGATCTATCAATGCGAATCATTGTAGAGATAGGAAAGGAAAGAGTGAAGAATGAAAAAAGTTTTAACGAGAAAAAAGTTTATAGCGATACAAAACAACCCAGAATTTTAATCAAGACTGCAAACAGTAGAAGCGAAAGCCAAGACAATTGATGTAAACCTTTAAAATCTTGCTCAATGAATTGATTTCATTGAGAGGTTCAGTGAATTGTGAGTGCTTTTCGAGATTCCCTAAGCTCATAGAATAAATTAAGTCGAGAAAAACGAGTGCAGAAAAAGCATTAAAAACTCTTTCGAAAGAAAAACACGTTTAGAATCTTTCTTCGCATGTAATGCTTAGTATGAATACAGAACCAATGGATGTCTTCCTCTGGAACTGAATATTATTCTTGTTAGATGGAAGTGATATCTGCTCTTGGTAGTTACTCATGAAGTAAAAATTAAGACATTGAAACATCCCTGAATTAGGATCTATTTTCAGCTCAAATAAACACTCTATTTGAATATAAGGCAACGATCCGAATTTTTTTTAATTATTTTGAGAATAACTTATGTAATTCTGATCGATAGAATCAATTTAAATTGACAGATATATCGTAACATTTTATTGGCATTAATTCCTAACAAAACCAAAAGGTGAATATAGTACAAGCAAAAAATGTCCTGAGATTGCCTGCTTAATGGAACCTCAGTGGCTTCGATAAGCTCCAGGCATGCTTGACTTTGAAATGAACTTTCAAAGATCCTTCATGTCTAATAGATTATAAATCAAATAATTTGGATAGATAGGATGTTTTACCCATATGCCTTTGAGCAACCGCTGAAAGGACATTTAAAAGGGCGCGAAATTTGAGACGCAAGCCTTCTTCTTTTCTTATGGCGGAGCAAGTCATGGACAGCGCTATTTTCTGACGTTTTTGTCGTTTTTTCCTCGCATTGCGGTGAATCTCGACAGATCTTTTTGCTTTGTGGCAAAAGACGTTGAGAATCAGAAAGTATTTTTTGTTTTTCAGTGCTAGTTTCTTTTACTTGAGGAGTGACCTCCAACTGAACCTAAAAGAATATTTAAGAATCTCTTTCTAAAATAAATGGCTTACTTGAAAAGCACCTTTTTCTTCCGGATTCAGAGCAGGAAAATTATTCGTTTTCGTAGCCTCAGTGAATTGAGTGACGAGTAAATTCCTCAGGTGATTGTCTATCAGCGTTTTTGCCATCATTAATTCAAGCGATCGATCATGAGAAGCTCGAAGTAATGACTTTGCATTTGCAAGTTGGGAGTGGGACGTTATCGAAGAGGAAGGCCAGCTCTGGAGATTAGTATTTAATGAGAGAGCAGAATATGAGTTCATCGCATGAGAGAAGTTTGAAATTTGGCTCTGTGGGAAGCAGGGCAAACTCTGCGAAACGTTCGTAAGACAGAAAGGGTAGTTTAGCATGAGCGATTTAGTTTACTTATTTAGAAATATTGGAATTTTATTATTTCTTGCTTGAGTACATGAAATATATACCTGCCTGAAGGGCAATAAAACAATCCGTTATGGTTGGGTGGCTGTGAGCTAAACATTAAAACTCAATAAATCCAATAAATTTTAGATTCATTCTTGAGTATTTCGCTGCAGCAATATTAATTGGTTTAAAAAAATTCGAATTAAAATTTTGCGGAGAGGTACGCAAGTTAACAACGGCTGCGCTGCATCGGAGGGGAAAAATTGAGTTTCTCCCTGCATGAGAAAATCATCACTCGATATTCTTGTTTTGCTACGGAAGTTCGGTTTGAACACGTTTCGATTGATTATGAAGAAGCTTTAATTAAATTTTTTTATTGCGAATAGGTAAATTTTAGAAAAAATTAGAATTGCAAAAGAATGATCCAGATCTTTCATAAAAATTGGTTCTCCTTGAGAGAGAGAGATGGAAAAATTTGCGCTCATAGTTATAAGAATTTGCGCCTAAATATGGAGTAAAGCTTCGTTGGTCTCGGAATGGCTTCTGATTCAGGTATTCAACTCTATGTCCTTTGTAACATAGAGATGCATTTTATAATATTCGGAAATTAAATTTGGGTAGGAGTTTGAAAATTCAATTCTTTTGTTCTTTCGAAATTTGTTAGCATCCCCAATTGTTCTTGTGTTGGCAGCACGAAATTAAGACCCAGAATGTCCTTCGGAGTGGTGATGCTCACTGGAAATGGATTTCTTAATGATAAATGATTTGTGATTCGATCGAAATGAATTAACTTGCTTCATTAGCATCTTGCTCAATTAAAGGCATGGCAGATAAATTTAGCAGTTTCGCACTTTCGTAATGCTTTTTGATGTTACATAGAAAATATTTCATTTTGCCGTTTTTGACTCTTCATCGTTATTTTTAGATGAAAATCGAGGATTCGAAACGAGGAACTCTCACTTTATGAAAAAAAGGAACGTTCATGAGTGGATTTTCAAGGGGAATTGAGGAAAGAAAGAAATTTTTTCCGAGTCCAGCTTCTAAATACCACTTTGTCAAAATTGCTAAACACTGAAGCGAACAGAGGAAGTTTACACCTAAGAAAGCGATGAGCAGCAATATAGTGCTGAAAAAAAAATCAGGAGTGTTTGGCGCGTTCAGCTAGAAATACTCTGTTTTTCCAATAGAAATGGCTCTTCTTTGAAACTTCACGAGATTAAACCCATTTTCTGAGTATCTCAGAAATCTAAGTAAAGTTAAATGGAGAGATATAAGTAGATAGATGCTTGTAACAATTTTAATATAGCAGAGAAGTTTGGGAAACCTTAAAAAGTAATGCAATCATAGTGAAAATTCAAAGAATGTGCCCGCTAATTCGCTAACTGTTGTAATCTCATCATTTATGGCTGAAGGTGAATCGATAATTTGAGGAAAAAGAAATAAAACCTCAATCACATTATGAGACTAATCAGGGGTATACGAATCCATCAGGTCCTAATCAAATTTCTATAGATGCAAAAGGGATACTCGGTTTTCATTCCTTTCAGTGGTTTGTTAACTGTTGCTCGTTATTTCATAACGAAGAAGAAACTTTTTTTGTGTTTGTCCTTTGAGAGTGAACAGGAATCTGCATTTTTTGTTTAATTAGTTCCAAAGTTGTTACAAAAATTTTGCTTTTCATAGTTTTAAAATAAAATATACATCTCTAACCGTCGCGTCTCGACATTCTTTACCATGAATCCAGTAACTTGCTCTCAGAAGAACAGGTTGTTAATTCTTTTATCAATTCAGCGAGAGTCTTTATCTCTTTTTTTTCCAAGATGAAACAAGCTCATTTCCCGCACTCAATTTATCCTCGTTTTTTCATATCACCTAAATAGATCCTGATTTCGTTGTAGCGATAATTTGAAGGGATTAATACTAGTAGTATTTTCCTCACATCAATCAAATGTCATTGACTTCAGTTCGGTACTTTCAGTGGTTTTTTTTTTTCCCAATGTAACTTCATCTTGTTCAGTTATTTCTACTGCATTTCCCATTCTCAGTAGATGAGAAGTCGCATTCCAATAACCAAAGACACATGCGAGGAATTAATTAATTTAGTGAAATTAAGAGTGTTCAGAAAAATCCTACTTTTGGGAGAGCGCTTCAGTTATTTATATTTATTGATTGATAAACCCTCAAAGTATGGATAAAGGTAAAATGCCTGAAACTCCAGAAATACAGGATTTCTTGAACCGAAAAAGATCAAAGCAGCGAGCTAGTGCTTTCAAGACTACGCTCATTATTTTTTTGGTTTCTCTTGGGTTCATACCCTTCAAATTTGGCAGTGTTCTTTTTGTCTTGTCTTTGTTAAATTTCTCATTAATCTCATTTTCTTCTCTGAATCGCGAGCTGGATCACTATTTCGTCAATATTGCTTCCAGTTTGTTCCCTATCGCAACAGCAATTGTTTATCCGACTGAACTGATGGTTGCTCGTATTGCAACACTCACGGCAGGCGTAGTATCAATTACGGACTCACGGAGCGATCTAGCACGAGCTATATGGGCGATGCTGAGTTTATGCAGTTGGATATTTATAGCTGTCTTTAAAGACAACTTTCAATTGGATGAGTGTACTTCTCAAAGTCTCGAGAAAAATACGTTCAGTCTGCTCGTTGGTGGTGGAGTATCATTGGGATTAATACTAGCTGAGAAGAATGCAAAGACCAAACTAATCAACAAAACGCTCGCTGATCTCCAAGAGCTAAATTCGAAATACGAAGAAGCAAATAACACACTCAAAGAAATGCTAAATGAAAAAGATGGTTTTATTCTCTTGTTTTCACATGAAACGAGAAACCCGCTCAATATACTCATGGGAAATCTTGCAATCTTGCTTGAAGAAGTGAATGATTCTTCTATTAAAACAAAACTATTAAGATGTAAATTCTGTGCAGAGCTATTGTTGCACCAATTGAACAATATATTGGACACCGGGAAACTGACTAACACAGGAAATCTCGAAATAGTTCCGATCGAAACGAAAACTTATGAGTATATCCAATCCACAGCCAATTTTATGGAAACGCTTGTGAAGAAAAAGGGACTTAAACCTGAACTCCTTGTCACTTCAAAGCTCCCTTCACTGCTGAGATTTGATCATCAAAGGTTGACTCAGGTGGTCCTTAATATGCTTACAAACGCTGTGAAGTTCACAAATACAGGTTCTATAACTCTTTCTTTTAGCTATCTCGGGAAAGAGAGCCTCGAAGAAGCTGATTTTAAGCCTGAGCTTGTATTCGCCGCTGAGTTAATTGCAAAGCCGCTTTCATCAAGAGCCTCTGTAGCAGAATTTGAAGAAAATATACTTGAAAAATCTGAATATTATAGCAAGGAACTCAAAAGGAGTCTGCTAACTCACAGGGGAATGAAGGAAGAAGACTGTCAAGAGAATGAAGGAGAACAAATGGAAAAGAAAGGATTTTTGAAGATTGAGATATGTGACAGTGGATGTGGGATTAAGCCAGAAGATATCGAAAAACTCTTCCAAAAATTTATGCAAGTCAATAGTGAGCGCTCTCAGCGACAAATCGGGACAGGTCTTGGGTTGTGGATTTCAAAGACGCTTTGTGTGTTGATGGGCGGAGATATTAAAGTGTACAGCAAGCTCGGGGTAGGTACTTGCTTCATTGTTATTGTTCAAGCGGACTCAGTTCCGCTTTCAGTAAGTCCAAGATGCTCGACTCTACCAGCTAGAGATAGTACATCAAGAACCAGTCGTTCTCGCAGAATCCTACTCGCTGATTCCGATCCTTACAATGTCGAGCTCCTGAGCCAGATGCTAAAAGGTTTAGGCAATTACGAGATAGAAACAGTTAGCGATGGCGAAAAATTGGTTAGTTTATTCAGTTCGAGACCTGAGGGATATTTTGAATCCATCATCACTGACGTAAGAATGCCTTTGGTGGACGGACTCGAGGCAGCAAAGATGATAAGATGCTATGAAAAAAATGAAAAAAGAACCCGGAGGGTAAAAATTGGTTTCGTCGCCGGAGACATTGTTCACCAAGACAAAATAATCTCCCAAAGCGAACCTATCAACGCGTGGTTCTATCTCTGTAAGCCCGTGAAAATGGATATCCTCGAAAGTTTTTTTGTACACCCAAGAGAGCCAAGAGGAAGTACGAGATCTGCAGTAAAGGAAAATTTAGAAGATATGTTAACTAACAAACCTACCGTGCTGTGTGTTGACGATGACTTCTTCAACTTGGAATGTCTACAGGAGCTACTCGAGACCTTGGGTGCCAGAGTAATCCTTTCGAATTCAGCAGCTCAGGCTATTGAAATCGTAGAGTCAAACCATTTACGAAACAAACAAGAAATAAATCTTATTTTCATGGACTGCCGAATGCCGGACGTCGATGGCTGGGAGGCCTCCAAAAGAATCAAAGAAATGCTTCGACAAAAGAACTCTTCTGATATTCCTATTGTCGGACTAACTGGAGAGAGAAAAGATGCTAACAAGGAGAAATTCATTGATTCTGGCATGAGTGACCTTCTTCAGAAACCAATCACCAAAGGCCAGCTGAGACGAATCCTCAAAGAAAATCGAAATTCAAATTAAGGATACGACAGCTGAAATCATGAGAACCATTCAAGATTCACATTGCTTTTAATTCTTCTTATTCTTCTGAAATATTAGCTTCTTGAAATATTATTCTGAACATATTCTTAGCGAACTTTCTCTGAAACAAAAACTATTCCTGCCGAGGCAAAGGCAGAAGAAAGTCTTTCCATAAATGTGTATTGCGTTCTTTTTTATCTTCTATATTCACTTGTTTTCTTTTGAACTTAATTGTGTAGTGTTTGAAATGTACTTCTCATTCAATAATCAATCAAAACTTGGGTTGTCGTCTGTGAAATATTAGTTTTCGAAACAATTTTATCAGAATCGTACTTGTTTTTGGGTTTTTTCCCTGCTTTCTGGTGTTATCAATGTTGCAGCCTCAAATTCTTTATTGTTATTGGGATGCGAAGGAAAATGCATATCATTGGCTGCTTGTTACAGGATTACTTGACTATTTTTCGATTATTTCGCAGTCATCGAAAGAATACTTTGAAAGAAATGCAATTTATTCCGCTTTGCTCAATCAATTTGCCAGACTCTAATCCTGATTCATCATTTCCATACTAGGCTAACTCAGAATACAAGCCTGACCCTTTAATTTTTTAGAAATCTGTTATAGAATCGTTCTAAACTTGCTAACTGATGCAATGAAACTGCAATAATTTTTTAGTAAGAGCAAGGCCAGTGTGGTAACTGTATGTAAAATTTACACCAAACAACAAGGCTCATAGAGACGGTAGTCTACCCAAAGAAGATTGATTTCAGTGGTAAAATTTGGCTTGTAATGAACTTTTCAGTACCTGTTCGCAAAAAGTGAGAGATGAACAAGAAATCGAAACTTGAAACTAAAAAAAAAAACATGTTCTTTGGAGAAAGAAAAGGAACCCAGAATCTATTTCAAGATTAAATTGTTCTGACATTCGTCTGCCTTTTTTAGATTATGTGAATTAACCCAAATCCAACTATGAGTTGGTTCCTGGAACTAAAAAAACATGATTATCAATTAAATGTTCAGCAATTTAAATTGTAAAAATTATTTCCTATCAAGAACCCTTCTATTTTAAGCGAAGTGCTCTCCAAGTACATGGGTTTTTCCAAACAAACCAGAAGAGTTTCTAGGGTAGGCCGCTTTAAAAATGGTCGTTTGGGAGTGAAGCATGGATCCTCAGCAGGCCATTTCCATTCAGGATTTAATAGTTGCTTGCAATGTATTAATTTTATATCGCTCCATAGAATACATAAATTTGGTTAATCAATAAAAAATCCGAAAGGAAAAAACATGAAAAAAGTTCTGAGCGTTGATCGCCTCAAATGGTATCAACGATTCATTCACCAACAACTATCGCGGTCTTGCTTCGAGGAATTCAACCCTTATGCTCTCAATTACATCATTTTTCCTGCGTTGGTGATTCATTTCACTCAATTACTCAGCTTAACCACCTCCGGTTTCTTTCAAGATAATCACAATCAGAATGATACTATCCTCAAAAATTTTACTCAGGTCATCAACGTATGCAACCCTCTCTTTTGGGCCTCTTTCTCCGACAAAAATGTCACCATCTTTACAATGTGGACATTTATGGCTGTAAAAATATTGCTTGAGGTAATGGGCTTCATATTTTACCAGAAATCTCAATGGAGAGCTTTGAGACATTTTTCTTTCAGCCTGGCCGAGATTTTCAACATTGTATTTGAGTACTTCCTTTTGATCCCAATCTTTTCAGTTGCTGTTTTCCACTCTGGTGGTACAGAAGGAGACGCTTTCGCTCAAGCTGCACCTTTTCTTCCCAAATACAACTCGATTAATAAAAACGCCTTCCAAGCAACTGCAGTGCTACTCACTCTCAACATCCTCTCTCTGATTCGAATTAAACTGTTTCGATACCCAAAAAAGACTCTCTTCAAAGATCTAATTTTCACTCATCAAAGATGGTTCGATTATTTCCGGCTGGGTTCTATCGCCATGATAATTTTATTTTTGAAACTCGCAGAGGACGGAAAAATTAATCGGTGGGTACTTTATTTAATCTGTGCTATAATTGGAGTTTTGGGTGGACTTGCATGCTTGATCCGGAAGATTTATCTGCATTCACCAACACAGAAATTTTTTGGCTGTTTTTATACAGTATTCACAGCTCATTCAATCATATTGTCGATCTATCATGGGCTCAGACTAAAAGAGAGCCTGACGGCGACCATTTATCTACTTTCTATGAGTGTTGCCATAAAACTCTTTTTGAACATTTCGACTCTTTTACGAGACTCAAGCTTCTCGCCGCTGACGCAGACAACCGCATCTCAAGACCTGCTGATGTTAAGAGAATTGATGAAAATTGGGAAATCAATAACCGACAAAGACCGACTAATTCTCAGCACAAAAATCATCGCGCATTTACAAACCTGCTCTAACCAGTACTGTTTCTGCCATACTATCGACTATCACCAAATAAAGGATTCGAATAAAAAGGGTCTGGATCTTTTCAATGAGTCAACTCTGGAACTCGCTTTAGAAGGTATATTTGAAGTTCTCCTGAAAAAGGCCAATGTTTCGACTGAAAAATTTGAGGAGCTGCTGTTCGAGCTTGTTTGCTACAAAGCATTCGAAATGAATAGGTATATCCAGGCGAGTTTGGTCCTGTCAAAAGCGAAGAGTCGTGTAAAATCGACAGTTATGAAGGGTGTTTTCGGAATTCTGATCGAAGAAATTGAAAAAGCTTGTGTGAATCAGCTCTCGGACCCTGCTAGAGAAAGGTACGAGCATAAATTTACTGATGCTCTCCTTTTCGAAGAGCAAAGAGACCTTGTAATGAAAGACTTTGCGAACGTCCGCGAGCTTTATGATGAATTTTATGCTCACCTCGCCGAAAAGGATTTTGTTCATGTCTCTGATCTCTATCAGAGAGGACAAAAATACGTGAAAGCTCTTAAAAACGCTGAGGACAAATTCAAAAATCTCACAAATCTTAATCTTCAGAGTCCAGAAACTCTCAAAATGGAGCTCCATTTCCGGAAAGAGATCTTAAAAGAATCTGAAAAAGAAATTTACTTACTCAAGAAGAAATTGAACGACATGGTGATCAGTATAAGGAATATTAGCCACAGCAACCAAAAGGAAGGAATAGTTTACAATGACAGAAGGAATTTATTTGCCATTATTGACATAACACATGATCCTGGCGCAATAGTCAAAGCAAGCGAAAAGCTCTTGGAAATCCTCCAAATAGAAAATACGAGTTTTACGTTGTTTAAGCGTCACGTAACAGATTTTTTCCCATCGATCTTTGCTCAAACCTGCAATGGCATTTTGAATAGCTGGCTAGTTACTTCGGACTCTCTTATGCCGAGCAAGCAACTTGTGGACCCCGTCTTTCTTATGAATAAGAATGGATTCGTTGTGCCCTTCAAAGTTGAGTATAGGTTAGAGATTTCAAATTCTGATATTTTCGGAGGCCTGATTATGCAGCGAATAGAATCAAAATCGGAATATGTGATTGCCAATTCCTCGGGAATTTTCGTTTCTTGTACAGAAGGTTTCCAGAAGATGTTCGAAATGAATGATTTAGATGTAATAAAGGGGTTATGGTGTGGGTTGCTATTCTCAGGAACCACCGACTACTTCCTGTTAAATGATGCTGTTAGCGAAGAAGAGCTATTTTTCGAAAGAGGAGAAAGTCCTATTTTGAGAGTCAATGCTGTACCGGGCATCTTATATCAGCTCCGAGAAGATATTTCATCAAAAAGCAGGGCTCTTCATCAAGATATAAGAGCTCTGGAAAAGGATTCCTCCTTATTAGAAAAAAAGAAAAGATTTCAAAGGATAAGAAATTTACTCGATGAGACAATCCTTACCTGTGGCAATATACAGAAATTCGAGTCATTCGACGTTGCGCTCAAAATATTGAAAAAAGAGTTTGGAGGGTTGAAATTTAAAGTTATTCAGATATTGAAAGTCACAAGAACTTCACAGCAAACTCTTGGAAAAGCCAGCTCAAATGCATCAAGACAATTTAGCGTGGACTCGCATTTTAAACTAAGATCCCCAAGGAATCTTGAAGATAAGCAATCTCAAAAACCCCGCTCAGGATTCATAATGGATTTTTGGAGAGGAAATCGTGGGAACGGCCGAGATCAGGAGATCACCCCGAGAGAACACGACAATTTCAAAGACACAGCAAGATATTCCTTTGGCGAGACTCCTGAAACTGGAAGAAAACTATTAACAGGTGGTGTTTCACACGCAAGGATAACTGAAGGTGAGGAGGGCTTATCATTACAAACACTCAGTGGAGAAGACAAGCAGAGCCAAGAAAATGAAGAAAAAGCAAGTTCGAGAATAGGGAGTGTCCGCTCAAGTGTTCGATCTCTTGTGAGAGAACTGCATTCCATCGTCCAAAATAAGAAAAAAACGAACTTGGTTTCAGTTTACAATTGGATTGGTATTGCCGGTTCATTGACCGTTATGGCAATGCTCACACTACAACTTATCGTTAACCAACTTTCTGTTCAAACTCTGACTCAATTGGCTATCATTAAGACATTCCCTTTAACGCTTCAATACGATATAAGTGTTGGGTCAAGGTACATCTTCAAGCAGGCCTTGCTAATTATGGATGTCTTAAACATTCCCACCAAAAATGTCTTCGCATCAGTAAGGAGAGCCTCAGACGATATTACTATAGACCTAAAAACTCTGCTTTCTACATCAGAATCGGGAGTACTCTACGAGGACTACATCACCAAAAATAACGCAACGCTTAACATAGAATTTATAGACGGCAATACTGAATTGGTCACTATCTGGACCGCTTCCTCTTATTTCATGCACTATTACAAGCAATTTTGCGATGATGTCGAGTTTCAAAGACCGAGCACCAGTCCTACAACTATCATGAATCACCCTACAGGAATTTTTACAATGACAAACTTTGAAAATCTCTCACTCTTGCTATTCCAATTGAACGATCGTATTCGAGAAGAAATCAATTATCAAACCCTTCATACTGATCGTGTAGGCATAGCCAGTCTATCTGTCGGGATTGTAATCGTGGCTATTGTTGTTATTGGGTTCGTCCGTGTATATCTCACGATTGAAAAACGGAGAAGTAAAATGATGGCGTTATTTAGTAAAATACCTCGTGGAAAATTCGATGATGAAGTTAAATCCTCGAAAAACAAGAAATATTCAGCAGAACACAAGAATAATAATGCACCCTCAAAAATGAAGGAGAACAAAAAGATGTTTCTTACTCTCAAAGCAGAAGAGGAAAATTTGCTAATTAAAATTTTCTTCATACTCTTCATCACTGGATTATTAATTCTCCCCATGGTTTTAAGTCAAATAATCGCGGCATCTCGAATCAATGCCTGGAAAACGGCTGTCGATCAAATTAATCTGCTCGAGCATACAAGAGGACGACTTGCTTACCTGTTTCAAGCGACATACTCATACTACACTCATGCATTTGATAACGATACTTACTTACAAAGCCTGGTTGAAGCAAAAATGAGTCAAAATTTCGCTCAATTTGACGAGGCATTCTCAGATTTTAAAGTGTTCCTGCTACAATTTGGGAAACTTCCGAATCAAAACCTCTTTGATGAAGCTTCCAGAGAGCAAATTTCATCCGGCAAGGATGGCGATTTTTGCCTCTACAGGACTGATGAAACGTATATTCCGTTTATTGATGACCCAACATGCCAGGCAATCCTCAATGGTATTAGCAAGCAAGGTATCATTCCAACCATCGAATACCTACGAATTCATATAGAAGAGCATTATAGCACTCTCTCGCGAGTCAACGGAACAGGTGACAAGCAGAGAGTTATGTATGAGATTGGAGCTTCAACTGAATTAAAAAACTACGACCTTATGATCAATGCAATTGGAGGGTATGTTGTCGTCACGACCCACAAGATGGGTGCAAATATTATTAATTATAGCAAAAACACCAGGAGCTTAATGCTGCTTTTGTATGCGATATTTCTAACTGGATTGCTCATAGTGATGCTGTTGGGGTGGATTGCGTTCATGAGAATTATGAATAATCGGCTAATTGAAACTAAGAAAATCTTCATTATTCTACCTGATAGAATAATCACTTCAACTCCACAGATCAGTAACTATTTCATCAAAGAATTTTAAAGCGCCATATTCTTTTATCACCCTATCTGGAGACCCATATAGAAATCAGACCAACCAGCAATTTGGGCAATAATTATCATCATATTGACGGTAAAATATTGATTATATCTCCATCACTGAAAGTTACACGAGTACCTTTTTTTTGTTTTTGTTTAAAATTCATGGCAAGCACTTTCAACACTAGCAGTTTCGGGAAGAATTATAATGTTGTGCCTTTCTTGAATTTCATAAATATTTGTATGTTCTGACCGAGACCTTTTTTCATATTTAAAAGTTGTGAATGTAGCTTGAGAAATGTATTTACTCTGTAAAGAAATTGAATTAACATGAAGAGGGAAGTCTTATATAATTGGAATTTTTCAGACGGTATTAGAATAATTTTAGTATGATAGAACCCAACGTGAGGCAGAGTAAATGAGCTATTGCTTGCATACTAGTTAATTTTCGAAAAGGAGTAAATTCTTGGCTGCTTTAGAGTATTCCACGCAATGAAAAATCAATATTTATTTAATGCAAAGGCTCGACCCAGAAATAATTCCTCATAAACGGAAGGGGCCGTGTTATAATCTCAGAGTTGCTTATTGCTCTCAATCTAACTTAATACACTTGCATGATTATAAAAATGGAGCCAAAACTTCTCATCTTCAAGGCGCCAGTCTTCAATCCGGTAATACAATTAGAATTCATTGTCCTTACTCACTCCCATTAGGGTTTTATACGCTGCTACATCGGATTCAGAATACCCCTTTCATAGTTTCAAGCATGACTTCAGATAAGCAAGCAAACTTTGTAGTTTTTAATCACGAAAAGGAAATGCAGAAGCTTTATGAAATAAATGAGCATCATTCACATGGAGGTAACGCAATAAATATGCTGTTTGTTTCAACACGCGCCAATTAGCAATCTTCGACATCTCTTCCAATAGCAAAATCAATCTATTGGCTCTCAAATCAGTCAGTGAAAGTATCGCATATCATATTTTCGATTTTCATACAGGAGGAGTGCTGAAAAAAGTTCCATGGCATTCTCATCAGAAAGGTCTTCATTCTCTCAAATTAACGCTAGAAAAGTTAATATATTTCCATCTTTTATATTTACAAACAATAGGACTACTTATGAGCCATGATTTTGATTCTGAAGGGTCAAGAATTTGCTCTATCGAAAATTATGGGAATTTAGCAATTTTCAATTTGAAGCAGCAAGAATATGCTTATCACAGGAATCTAACAACGGAAACAAATGGTTGATGGCTAATTCTTCATTTCGTAATTATTGCATAGCCTATAAAAGATGCCGCTGGAATTCTGTCACACAAACAATTGCAGTCAGTTTGGATAAAACAAAATTGATGTTGCTTTCTCCTGAAGTTGAAAAGCCGGCTCTTTTGGCACCTAAAGAGATTCATGATAGCTGTAAGTATTTCACATGGCCATTTCCATTACAAACGATGAAATTTTTCAATTGGTTGTCAATAGGGATAACATGGATTGAATGGAGCGGAGATGGTCGTTTATTGGCTTCTTGTGCTGATGATAATTCAGTGAGGATATTCGATCCGAGACATTGTAGAGTTGTACGAATCTTCAGAGATTTGCATAAAGGTAAAATACAGAGTTGATGGTTCCAAAAAGTCATATGCATTATAACGAACAAAGCATGTATAAGTTCGGTTAGATGGAACAAAGATGATGAATTGCTTATCAGCTCCTCGAGAGACGGTACCGTGAAAATATTTGATCTGAGAAGAGGAAAAACTCTCCACAGTCTCGAAACTTCAGAATCGCGTAATTTAGCTGTTTACTTTAATCAAGCTAAAGTGTGTTTACCTAGAATATGCGTATTCAGCTTGCTTTATTGAACCTTGAGTTTCAATAATAAATTAAATCTCCCGAAATCCTGTTTTCCTTGTAAGAATCAAAATCCTTGAATACGGACTCTTTCCTTTCCCTACACTTTTTCAAGAGGAGGCTTGTTCGTGGTATTTTCAATAAAATATGAGGTGAAAAGAAAAACAGAATCGGGATTGCATCCAGAAAAATAATAGATAGGTGTCAAAAGAAGATGCTTTGACACCAAATTTCATTGACAGAAAAAAATGTGCATTCCTTTTGTATTTGACAAATGTTGGAAACAAATAAAGGTGCAAAGGCCTTTACGTTCTCATTGCAAAAGGATGAATAACGCCGTTGATGCTGGGGAGGATTCTTCGTAAATACTATTATTTTGCATGGTGGATAATTAACTGTATGGAGTATATCCAAAAAAAATTCGGCTCTAAAGATTAAATCATAAATATTTGACATCTCTCCTTTTTTTGTGTCTAAGGCTTTGATTGAAATTTTATTGCAACCCTGTAGATAATTGCATTCACACGTTTTGGTTTTTGATGTGTTATCGCAAGAATTAATTGATAATTTTTGGAAATAGAGTATGTCTTCTCTCCCAACAGCTTGCATATCTTATATTAAATAACGTAGTCAACTTCATCATAAAAAAGTAACCTCCATACTCGACTCTCTTGAGAGTTTCATTTTTATTTCTCAGCAAATTTCCAAAGGAGACTCGATTCATCAAACTATGAAGAATAATAAATAGTAAATATCAGCGCTAGCGATCGAATGTCAAATTATGAGTAGAAGATGTCAGTCCCATAATTCGATTTTGACACTTTGAATGCTAATTAGGCAGTTTATACAAATTAGATTTTATTTACTCTTTGTAATCTCGCCATTAGCAAGAACTCATGAACGAACTTGGCTTGGATCGATGGATCGTAAAACTAAGCGATAAACTCAACTACACCCGCCCAACACCCATTCAATCTGCTGTGATACCCGCTGTTCTCAAAGGAAAAAACGTGATCGGTAAACTTTATTTACATTTCCGATTCTAGAATCGTGTCTATTTAGCCAGCGCAGAGACAGGTAGCGGCAAAACGGCATGCTTTGCTTTGCCAATCCTTCAGCATTTAGCAAAAGATCCTTGGGGGATATTCGCGGTCGTTCTCACTCCAAACAGAGAACTTGCATTTCAGATAGCTGAACAAGTCACCATGTTTGGAACTTCAATTAATCTTCGATGCTGCTGCATCGTCGGAGGTGTTGATATGCTTAAGCAATCTCTCGAACTGCAAAGGGTCCCTCATATCGTGGTAGCAACCCCAGGAAGATTAGTCGACCATATTCAGAAGGACTATAAAGTTCGTGAGATGATATCACGTGTCAGATACGTTGTCATGGATGAAGTCGATAGGCTTCTTGATGAATCGATGAAAGATGATATAGACACGGTAAATTTTCTGTAACAAAATCAATGATTTACTAATCAACGCTCCAAAGATCCTTGAAGCGCTCCCTCAACAAAGACAAACAATTCTTACAACGGCCACGTTGACTCCGATTGTTTTCGATAACAAGGAGAGATTGATTGGAGAGGGTAGAGAAGTAGAGATACATGATATAAATAAAAAGAAGAAAGTTGTCGAAGGACTGACCCAGCAGTTCCTACTTGTACCGGCAGACGTAAAGGAGTACTACTTTGTTGAATTAGTCAAGAAATTCAGCGAGCACACTTCAATTATAGTTTTCTTTTCAACATGCAGGTAAAATTATTTTGCTCTTTGGATTGAAGGAATTAACATTATTCACCTAACTTATTAGAGCTTGCCACATTATGAACCTTCTGTTACAAGAACTCGGGCTTGAGTCCACGTGCTTGCATTCGTATCTGCCACAAGCTCGAAGATTGATTAATTTGAAACGATTCCGAAACGGAAGAGTGAACATCTTACTTGCTACGGATGTCGCTTCCAGGTAATTTTCCCTCACACAAAACGGAAAAATTAATGAGCATTTATTATTCAGAGGATTGGATATACAGATGGTCGATTTAGTCATTAACTACGACATTCCTCATGATGCAGATGACTACATCCATAGAGTGGGTAGAACAGCCAGAAAAGGGAAAAGAGGACAAGCGATTTCAATAATTACTCAATATGATATCAATCTGATAAAAAGTATCGAAAATGAAATCGGGGATAAGCTCGAACCATATGAGGAACTCAAAGAAAAGGATGTGCTAGATAACATGACTGAAGTTGCGAAAGCTAGAAAAATTATCAAGATAGTAAGAAACCACTCCATTTCACATTATTTAATGGTTTTCTTTGTAGAAAATGTATGAATCGGGTGAAGAGGAAGAATTTGAAAAAAATATGTTATATCGAAAGACTATTAAAAAGGTCAGGAAAGAGCAAGCTCCTGCTTCCAAGAAGAAACTAGTAGACAATTCTGGTCTGCAGAAACTCAATATACTGAAAAAGAAAAACAAGAAAATGAACACAAAGGACAAAGCCTTGCAAATTATGAAAAAACGCAAAGATGCTAATTTTGTGTCACCGAAAAAATCGAAGCCCTCAAAAGAACAAGAATAAGACCGAATTTTATTGCTTCCTTCCTTTAGAGTTAGTCTGCTTAATAGTCCTGTTGTAATGATGAATGTAGTATTTGAATGTTAAAAGATATCTCTTTCACGTTGTTGGATTGAATATTGATTTCCAAAGTTTACAAATGAAATAAGAAGAATCCCCTCTGATCTTATGAACTTATCAGAGTATTCCACAAAAATCCAAGCAAGGAAAGTGTTGAATTATTTCTTCTGTTCCACAAATTTTCTTTGCTAAAAAGTTTTGTCTACTGTGATCTAAATTTAAGTGGTTAATGAAACTAAATTAGGTCTCTATAGTGTGGCAGATTCACTTCCACATGCATACACACACACAAGTTTCTATCCCTACGTTTAGATTATTACATAATTCTCAAGTTTTGATTTGAAAACAAAACCAGCACCTTTCAGATGTTCATTAATCATAACAACTAACTCTTAATTATTTCTTATTTACAAAATTCGGAAACATTTTTTAGTTTTTTTGTACCGATTCTCTACCAATGCAAAGTATCAAAAAGTACAACAATATATTCGGTTTTGAAAATAAATTTCTGTATTCAACCTAGCAAGAAAATTTGAAGATAAAGATGCACCAGCACTTTCATCCGCATCATAAAGGAGTCCATCGGAAGGCGACTGCAAGGCGGAATAAAGCTCCGCAAACGATGAAAGTCTATATTCAAGAAAAGATCACAACATACTTTTTACCTGTGTTCATACTCTTAATGGCCTTGCCTCACGTACTCCTAACCCCTAAATATCAATACCTCATCAAACTTTCAGGTGTTTACGTACATCGACGCTATGATTAACGACCGGGATGTGGTGCCTAGAGTAATTGATAAAGAATCAACGGAGTTCTTTACATCTGCAAAACTGTCAGCTGGAAGCATTGCAACATCATTTAATCAAACTATTCGAGACCTTGCGGTCATAGAGAAAATGTTTCAAGAAACATATGGACTTTGTAATGATATATATGCTACATCAGATGCTTTAATGATACTTAGATGCCAGCGGCAATCAAAATACAACGAGTTTTGACAGCGTCGAGAACGTTTGCAACTATCTCAACAGTTCATCTTGCCAGATATCTAATGTGGAAACTTTCTATACAGTCTCGAAGCTCAAACAGATTTTCAACAGGTTGGACACAAAAATCTCTCTTTCAATCATTTCATACTATAATGAGGATCCATTTACAGCTCAGTCATGGGTAATTGCTTTTCATTTTCTTGTTAAGGCAAAGTCCGCAAATTTTGTAGGAATATTTCATGAGTGTCAAGTCTTTGGAAACCTATTTTGCTTACTATTTCCTCGATCAAAGTCTTTGGCAATTCATGTATAGTGGATTAGTCTTCTATCTTCAGGATTCAAGCGTCCACATGGTCTATCCAGGCTCTAATATTGATGCTAATAACATTCCTGTCATTAATTCCGAAGGTGCAACCGCTTACTAACTTATCAGTTCTCATCAATTTTAGGCACTCTCAATGCGCGTCTGAGCCTTGTTTCAGATGAGAATCCTACAGAGCTTTTGGCTCGAACATCTATGGTTACAATCCCCAGTAGCAAAGATACAAACCAGTTCTTTCTTGCTCGTGCTCTCAGAACATCACAAAATCCCGGGAGCTATGTCGGGTATGTTGCAGCCGCAATTCCTTCGAGTATTTTATCAGGGCTTATTACAGTACTACCTTGCCAATATTCTTTTTATTAATAAGATATTACTAGTCAAACTATAGCCGATGTGAAAACGGAAAAAACATGATTATTACAGTAGATGGCGATATTCTCGTCACACAAACAACATCTTCTAATCAAACATATTCAAACATTAAAGATTTGGGCCTCCCTACAGCCATTTTGGATTCAACCAGCGCATTTTTACAGAATTATAAAACTGCAGAATATTTGAACTTCTCAATGCTGAACTCTTCAAATAGTTCCAAGAGCAACTCTTACTCTGTTTATGCTGAACAAATTCACATCCTTGGGCTTATGGAGCCTGACACCCTATTCTATGCATCCTTTTGCCACCACAGTGAACTGGACAACCTCCTCGATTACTTTTTGTCATTCCAAATTTCCTTGCACATCATTTTTGCAATAGTGGATTTGGTCTGCTTGATTGGCATCCTTTTCTTGATTAGATATTGGGCAAAATATTTTGATAATCTTGTTATGAATCCCATTCGGCAGATGTCCGAAAAACTCCATAGAATCCTCAAATCAGCTTATGTATCATCCATTAATCCCAAGAAGATTACTCCTGATGATATTCTAATAAAAGTACCTGATTGCTTCAAAATAAACCTCTAATTCTTTTTAGGAAAACACTGAAATTAAACAGTTACACAAGGAGCTCTGTAATGTCTGCAAGACGATCATGGAGGATAAATCGTTTTTAGTCGAAGGGGATATTCTCGATAAAACGAATCTGTACATCAATAAACGCTATAAGAAGCGCTATGATGACAATATCATGAGAGGGCTAAGACTCTTGGCAGAAACTATAGAAAACAGCGTTCAGACTCGAAGAGCTTCAGTCGTTTTGCACAGCTCTCGGTTGGGAACGTATAGCGATAAGTACGATGAAGCCCTCAAAAGTGCGAGAAGACCAAGTGAAAATATCAATATCCAACTACAGCAATTTAAGCCTTGATTATTCTCATTCTTTGTTTGAATTGAATTTATCAACGAGACATTTTTACTTCGTCATTTTTCATAAGTTTTTTTCTGTAATTTAGTCAAGCCAAATATAAAGATACTAACTCAAAAACACAAATTATGGTAATTACTATTACAATTCATGAGTAATCAGCATTCTCTGTAGCGCAGCAAGTATCCAGGAGGAGGTTTCTTTCCAAACGACAGAGGTGACAGAAGAAGAAGCAGAAATAGGAGTTATGATCAAAAACGCAGCGCTGAGAAAGTATTTTTCTTTCAGATTGGAGAGTAATTGATATTATTCCCTCAATATTCGAAGAAATCTGAGACTAAAACGATATCTTCAATTGTTCCTCTCACCATCCGCGCACTTTTACAACTTTCTGATACGAGAGATGAGAATCTTCAAATTGATGGGCAGCTAGTTACTCAAGTAATGGCAAGTTAGAGAACGCCTTATGACAACATGATTTTGAAACAGGTTGCAGTTTTGGGAAGAGTAATTAAAACAGAGGATTATCCTTCAAGAACGGTTTTCCGGATAGATGATACAACTGGGCAGCTGGACATAATTTACTACAAAAAAAACGATGTGGTGCCAGAAAATATTTCAAAGCTGTGTGATAAGTAAACTGCTTACCAGAGTGTGTGATTACTTAAGTTCAAACAGGAACAAAGTTTATTTGAAAGCGATTATCACGGTGAAAAATTTTCAAGGAAAAAAGATAAACATTATCATGAATGCTGAAGAAGTGACGGATTTTAACCAAATAACATATCATCTGCTAAGCTGCTTTCTCACGCATGTAAAACGCACTAAGAAAGACGTTGTGATTATCCCGGAAGAAGAGAAACAAACGAATCAACCGGTATCTTATTATATGAAACTTTAAGTTGAGAAAACTACAGAGCTATAGAAATGTGAGAGATAGACCTCAATCGGCACAGCAATCTAATGTGGAACCGGTGCGACAATCTAATGTAGAATCGATACGACAACCTAATGTGGAATCGATACGACAATCTAATGTGGAATCGATGCAGCAATCTAGTGTGGAAGCGAGCCAGCAAGGAATGACAAACACAATTCAACCTAAAAAGCCGGATCCGAATATGCGGCTTGTAATTTTTTTTTGTGAACGAAGGAAGGTTTAAATTCATTCAAATAGGTAAGGAATGCGATTTCACGGATCCAGGAAGAAACCGGAGCTGCAGTAAGCTTAGAGCAAGTATTACAGAGAATACCAGGAAAATTTGATGAAAAAGCACTCAAGTATATTGTTAGCTAACATAGTGATGGTGATAATGCTGTTTAGGGAGTATGTTGATAGATTAATAGACGAAGGTGACATTTACACTTTTGGAGATGAAGACCATTATAAAGCTTTGTAGTATTCAACTCAGTAATAGGTTTAATTTTTTGGTTCAAAAAAATACAGATAAGGTGAAATAGTGATATCGTCGCTTTGTATTTTTTTTTATTTTTTTTTTTGTGAGTGTGTTTATTATGTATCTTTTCAAAGGAGTTTTTGAAGATAGACTTGCAGCCTACGATTATAGGCCTTCTCCAAAATCTCTTGCTAATTTTAAATGATTTGATGTACTCTAAATTTGTGGCGAATTTGAGATATCAGCTCATTAAGAAAGGAATTGCCTTTACGTGTTATTTTAATAAGTGAAAACCTTGGAAAATAATCAATAAAAAGCTTCTTACTTATCATCCTTGGATCAATACTTATTTAGAGAAAAGTCCTTTCTAAGCTCTGCAACATCAAAATTTTGATGCAAAGCTATTTAAATGAGGAGAAAAATATATAGCACATTATTGATATCAATTTTCTGTCCATAATGACAGCTGGGATGTTTTTTCATAGTAATTTACTTCATATATAATATCACTTTACCAGGGCAGAGAAGTACTAAGGCCAAATTTAAGATGGGAACTTCACACTGTGTAACGATCAAATGCTTTAAAAACGTTTTTAGTCAAAATTAAATCTTGCAACACGAGCAAAACACATAGAGTAACACCTCTGATTAAAATCCGTTTTGAATACTTCATTAAAACCAAGTTAGTCTATTGGATATGAACCAAAATTCCAGAAATGCCTGGACAGCACTGATCTTACTGTCCCTCCTCGCAGCTGTTGAAGCACAGGTACATCATTGATCTTTTTCCCTCCTAATACCTCTTTTCAAGAAATATGTGCTTGAAATTCCTCAATCTTTTCTCGATGAAATGATAACAAGAGAGCAATTCAATCCAGGAAGAGAGTTTTGGCATCCTGCCCTAACAGTCCGCAAAGTAGCAGTGGCTGCTCCGTTAACAGCTAAGGAACCTGCATCTGAAAAGCGACATTTGAGATCATTCCTTGAACTTACCGCCGCCAGTAGTTCAGATACAACGACGTTAGAATTCGTCACCACTGATGGCTCGGATGCTACTACAGTCTTAGAGAGCGCTTCAGGGCAGAAACTGGCTTGTGAGTGCAGGTTTGTTCGAGATTATAGCAGCGACAGCACGACTACAACTTCATCATCCACAAGCACCACATCAACAACCGCCGCGTTTATACAAAAGAGCCCAAGGTAAATGGTATGCATTGAGTCATACTCATAGGCTTTTCTCAATGTTAGTGCTCAGAGAATACCTGGAAGTGGAATTTTTATGCAAGAATCGTCTCAAACCAGAAAGGCCAGACGATCCAGCCCTGCAGCTAACACTGATACTCAAACAGATGTGGTTAATCGAAACAGTGGAAAAGTAGTGGAGGCTGCCGAAATAAAGCAACCTGCAGTTTCTAATACCGGATTCCAACAACAGCAACAAAAATCTGCTTCCGACGCAGAAATACTTGGTACTGTTTTGAGCATTTCAGTTTGGCTTATAAACTGTTTTTTGAACAGATCAGTTGAGTACTTTATTGAAAAAGGAGAGTCAAAATCAGCGTGATTCTGTCGCTGATTACAGCCGGGAATATAACTATCCAAAGAATCAAAGAGATGACAGAATGAATGGCCTCCAATATCAGCCACAAATGCAACAGCAAGATAACTCGAATGATTTTTTCGAATTTGTGAATGTAATTGAAAACTACCTGTTTAAATAGTATCTCATAATTCACAATTAGCAATACGAGCAATACCAAAGGTCTGGAAACCAATATTATGATAATCGAAACCAATACAATAGCATGTATCAAGGCATGAATTCCCCATTACAAAGAGAAGCTCCAAGAAATTATGATAGCTTTAATCAACAGCCAAACTATAGATCTGGAAATTATCGACGGGCTGGTGACTTGAGAGACACTAAGGTGGATGAGTTAGCTAGTGCTCTTTTAACAGTGTTAAACAATTAATAAACCTGAAATAAAACCCAGCTCATAAACATGCATCAAGAGATATGGTTTTTGAAATAAATATTGTTGGTCTTCTTTTGAATATATTTTATTTTGATTTTCATTTGCTGTTACACATAGAAGTTACATATGGTTGCTTAGGATTACATACATTTTAAGTGTCTTTCTAAAATGCTATAAAATTGCTATCTTCTCACTTAAGGCTTTATGACTAGGTTAATCTAAAATATAAAATCATGTTTCAATTGGTGATTCTTGAAATAACAATAAACTTGATTCATATAGTAAGATATCAAACCAAGCTAAAGTCAATGAAGAGATATTTCTTTACTACAACAATCATAAAAATTCAATTATTTTTTCTCAGCTTGTTGTGCAAGCAGTTTTTTCAAGTATTGTACAAAGGCGTTTTTCACTGCCTCAAAACGTACTGGATCTGTGAGAAGATCGTTTCCAAACTCAAGAAGTAGACCTTGTCGGGTTAGCGGCTGTTTTGAAGCAATCATTCTAGTGAATTTGTTATATTAAAATGACAGAATCAAAGAAATTTAGTTACGCGTCCAAAGCATAGCTCAACCCGTCTTTTCCGGTGTAGGGTTCATTTTCAACAGCTTTGATTCCCATAGCATTAAATTCTTCAACAAACTAGAGGAGAAAAATTTGTTAACAAGGTGTTAAAGGATACTAATTACTTTAGCTGCAGGCTCATCCGTAAGAGAGGTGAGAGCGCCGACTTCTACTTCTCTGAGCACACCTTCGTACAATCGGGTGAATGAATGCACTGAAAAAACGTGTTCAGGATCGACCATTTTTTCAGCTTTTCCTATTTTCATTTGTTAATAACTTCATAAGGACGAAAATTGGCTTACTGAGCATCCAATAGTAGCTTAAGTAATATTTCTCAATTCTCGCCTTCTCTTCTTCAGGGGAGAGATCTTTGTTAAGCTCGACCGTTTTGCCGTCTCCTTGTAAGCGGAACAGGGTATCTGACATCATTGGTCTGTTAGCATCAAGCAAAAGACGGCTAATTAGACAAAATTGTAATTCTAATTCAAATATATGCAAGATGTTACCTGTAATTGGTATGAACCAACATCAGATTCATTTCTTCTGCGACGGCCTTGGCGAGTGCAAGTGCGCTGCAGATAGTAATAATGTTAAGCGAGCTGAAACAATTTCAAAAAATACCCAATATCACATGCCCAGTGCGTCTTTTCAAAGTTGATTTTATCATTTTCGCTCCACTGATACTCTGGAGGTAACCTAAGGAGAATTATTAGAGTGAAATGTCGAAAACAAACCGCATACTCATTAGTAGCGTGTTCACATGTCAAAATAATCTTATTGCAAGGATTGCTTGGATCCCTATGATTGATGTTAGATGCTGATCTGTTGAAGTGCTTACCTGCAGTCGTAGATAGTACCATTGTTATATTGCTCAACGCGAGGTTTTTGTGAATACCTTTCCATTGACGAAGTTTTTGGTTAGTAAATAAAATTATAATCTAAACAAGCTCGAAATGGATGTCCTTATATATCCGGGATTAGGAGTTAACTAGCCTTAAAATGTTGCTCGACTGGCCAGCCTTAAAGTTTTTTCATGTAATTACCGAAGTTAAATTGAATCACTTACGTAACGTAGTGTTTCCTGACACTTCTTTTTGATTCGATCGATGATTCTAAAGAGCTGAAATGCAATAGCGCTGAATAATTCAAAATGGAAACAGAAAATTGATGTTTCGTAGCTGTTTCTATCCCTTCTAGAAAGGCGACTTGTCGAGCGAGCAGACGAGGAAAAATCAAAACTTCACGAAGATAGACTAAATTGCTGATCTCAAAGTAGGTGGAATAAGAGAATTAAATGCCAATTGAATTGGAATATATCCGCTGGTGCGTAAAGAAAACACAGAATTTGTTTTTTAGAAACCATGAGTTTGAGTAATGCAAAAATGAATCACGCTCTACTGTTGTAAATTAAAAGAAACAACCCAAGAAAGGTCTATCTTCATAGAAATAATCCCCTCTTGCAAAGGATCATTTTCCTTATGCATATAGAGGAGGTTGGTTCCTACACCAGGTTTGTTTGGAGTTTGAATTTGTAGACAGATTTTTCAGGATTTCTTTGTTGTAATTTTATTGAATAATCCCGAAATGTAAGTATATTGTGGTCTGATACATACACATCAAGAAGATGAGTACCTGCATAATATAATTTTAGTTGATTTCCAAATTTTTCTATTAATCTCAGATACTTCAAATTTGGAAAGATTACTTCTAGTTTTCATGATTGGAGCATGCTTATTCATTATTCCTGTTCTAGAGCTATTTTGCTCGATGAGCGAATTTCCAGGCACAACGAAATTCGTCAGCTCTTTCTCGATCCATTGTTTTACTGCAGAGCCAAAAAAACAAAAATACGAGTCGAGTTTTTGTGCATTTCTCGAAGAAATATTTTGTTAAATTTTCTCGTCATGGTTCGTGCTCCAATTATGCTGAGCGCAAACGCAACAGTATCCAAAAAAAAAGAGAGATGGATATATCATCACACACACCACACAGGAAGATTAATAATATAATATTTCATAGCGACACCTATATAATATATGACTTAAATCTGAGAAGGAGATGTGATTTCTACCTCTTTTGTTCTAGCAATCGGACCTAAAGTTCGCGACTGAGATGAATCTCTCAATAAATTTATTGCTTTACTCAAATAAACAATTCAATCTGCAGCACTTGAAGAAAACAGAAGAAGAGAATTAGATTGGAGAAAGTGCTTGGCAGTATTGATAAAGATTATGACTCTACTTTTGAGGATAGGATTTGCCTGATAGTAGTCTAGCTTCATTTTTTGAGGAATATCACAATTAAAATCCCGTTCAAAGGATGAAAAGTCACTTAGCGTCTTCTTCTTATTGAGTTTTTTCATCTAATCTTATGATTCACATCCAGTTTCAAACTAAAAGACTGATTTTTACTTCGGAGAAACAAATTTTCTTTGAAACGACAAACATTTATGAACATATCCACAAATATGTAACTACTACAATCTAAAGGGAATTGTAATGCAATCGAACAAGTAAAGGCCTCGGGCATGTCAATGTGACAATGTTTAGCTGATATATTCAATATTTTATTTCCATCTTTGCGAATAGCTCTCTAGTGAGGGATAACAGTCTTTAAAATATTTATACTCCTGTGGGTCGTATCTACTTTTTTGCTAATTTCTGGCTCATCATCGTCTATAAGGAACGGCCTTTTTCTCTTTGCTTCGAGCAGAGCAGTTTTCAATTTCTTGGAATCCAACAGCTTATCTAGATTAGCGAAAATCGTATCATTCTCGCTCGCCTCTGTACCGTGTTTTGAAACTCCAGAACAACTATCAGCATTGCTCTTTGCATCCTCTTGGAAGTATGAATCGTATCCCACGCTGCTATCTGCACCATCGCCATCGTTGTTGGTTTCTGAGTAATTCATCACGCTCTGAGGCGTTTTTTCGTAGCCTCTCAGAAAAACATCTGCATCATAGCTCTCATAGAAGATGTAATTCTCAACCAAGTATTTGGAACTATGGCCGATGAAATATGGATCAAACGGGAATTTATCCTCTAGCTGAGCCTCGACACTGAGATTGAGGCTCTTTGATGCAACGAGTTCATGAATTTCATTTGTAAATGTACAACCCGGCTTCAGTTTATTCAAGAATTTTTCAAACAAGTGTAAAGTCTTGGCAGACATATAATCAAATGAATGGAAATACTTTTGAATTTCCATACTTAGCTCAGTGAAGCGATTCGCATGGTCAACGCTTCTGTGCTCCACAAACGAATCTAACCGAAACCAAAGCACCAAAATCATAGCCTGAACGACGTAGTGGAAGAACTCGTAAGCTATATATTGACTTTGGGAGCGCTTAAGCTGTCGGTCTTTGTTTCGCGAAATGTACTCCTCCAAGAATTCAATGATAAAACCTACGGTATCATTTAGGACATTAAATGGAATGAACTTCGCTCTTGTTAGAAACGAGCAGAGATACTTCGCTGAATTGATCCTAATTATCGTACTTTTCTCTTCGTCTTTGATGATTCGAATAAGAGTCGAGAGGAAAAGTTCAACAAACGAAGGATAGACTTCCATGAAGGAGCACAGATAGAACATGATGAATTGTACATAGTTTGACTCGAATGTGATGAGTAAGTAGAGTTCAAACATGTCAAGAAACTCGAGGAATTTGTCAGTTGCCTTGTCAATTTCCTCTTCTGAGAGTACACTAGAGATAGACGCCACCTCCCCGAAGCTATTGCTTGCCAGGGAGTTTCGGCGCCTCACTCTGAACACAAACTCCACATAGTCAAATAGCGTAACCATCAACCAATCTATCTTATGTGCCATCTCCAATGAGTCATTAGCTACTTTTGTAGGCTCAGATCCTCCCACTCTTGCCTCGTGTTTAATTTCTGCGTCAATCATTATCATCTTCTCAAAGCACAATTTGAGTATGTGCTCATTGAGTTTTGGGCATTTCTAACGGAAATTAAAGTTAACAAATTCGATTCTCAATTTCAAATTTTTACTATTCCAAACTTCAGAATGTTGATAAAAAATACTCTTTGAATGCTCTCATCGAGCATTCGATGTGGAAAACAGTCTTTTATAACGATTTCAAACTGTTTTCTGGCGAGTGGGTAAATGGCTTGAAGTTTCAAGAGCATCTTCATCTGCATATCAATGAGTTTGATTTCATTCTCTGAAAGCAGACTGTTCATTTTATGGCTTGCGAATGCCTCCGCAGCAGAATTACAGGCTTTTATATAAGAGATATCTTCCTTTTCAGAGACTCCCTTTGAAATATAAAAGCACTTTGATAATTTATTTCCTTCAAAGATATTTGCTCCCACCAGCACCTTTGAGGCGTTTGCAAGCTTGCGCTTGGCCTTTGGGTGGTAGTTAAATAACTCTAGTAGGAATTTCTGGTGTTCGGAGCCGACCTCGACGTATTCTTCAGGGGAATTGGTTTGTAGTTTTGTCCCTCGCAAAATATTCCCAACATAGGCCACGAGGTCCTTTCTTGTCTTGAATGTGTTGCCTGAGATTTTAATCTCTGCTTCTCGGACGCTCTCTGGATTCTCATAGATATTTCTAAAAATTTTTTGGATAAGCAGATAAGCCTTGGTACTTGGCAAAGGTAGGAATTTACCTTGGTACAAAGCTTTGGAACAAGATTTTGAGGATGACTGGAAGATAGAGGTTGCAAACCGATATCAAAGTCATACAGAAGGCCTCATAATCAGAGAACACCGCAAGGTGTTTTGAGCTGGCTTGAAGCCATTTTGAGCGATAGAGTACAAAGTTAATCAAAAGAGAAATCTGATTTGGAGACGTTGTATTTTCTGAAGTCTCGGTCAGATTCTTTCTCTCTCGACTGGTTTCCAGAAGCTTTCGCGTGAAAGCCTTTAACCAAAGTTTGATGAACTCTAGGTCGGTTTTTTCATTCAGCATGTCATCAAATATCTGATTCAGCTGTTTGGGATTGCCCTTTTGGTAACATTATTTTAAAATCTAGTTTGTATATTATGTCTTACTTGTGTATAGAGATCCAACGCTTGATTCAAAAAGCGAGTAAGTTTCTCAATCTTTATCTTGTCTGAGATCTGTCCTTTGGAGTCTTGAGACTGAGACTTCATTTCTTCGGCTTCAAAAAAAGAAGGTGGCTTTGAATTAACTTCCCAAAAAAGAATTAATAAAATCTTACTTCAAATCGAGGGTTTAAATACTTTTCGATTCAGAGAACAGAAAGTGCTAGTAATCTCTGTTCAAAGTGAACTCAAAAGAACACCCTAGTCTTCTCACTACGTGAGATTACCCTACAACTCGTCGACAAAGAGATATCGACGTTAGTAATTTCACGCATTGTGAAACTCATTGCAACTTAGATGTCATAATTGATGTCATAATATTTTATAATAATTTAGTATATATTTAAATAAAGAGTTCATCTATCGTCCTTTTTTGCTGCAATCTAGCCATTGATTCAGTCTATTTTATAGATCATATGTAATCTCATTTCATTAGGGCTTCAGCAAGCATTGAGCCCATGAGGTATGAGGAGAGGAGACTTGATTGGGATAAAAAAGAGAGTTGTTATCGATAAGGATCTGAGAAAAAGGTTCAAGAAGTGATTCAACTGTGAATCCTTAAAGGGGTCTTTTGGCTACTGATCAGAAATAAAAGTGAGCGAATGGAATTAATTTAACTGTTTGAAATAGTTTGGCGCTCAATTTAAACATTTTGCCCATTTATAGCAATATTCGTAATATAGAAATCCCGCAATTTCTCTGTTTAGACCTTTGATAGCTTCAACCCTTTCATACGATAGAGGCCAAACGAGTGCTGGGAAATTTTATCATTGAACAACCTAAAAATAAATCTCGTGTGTTCAATTGAGTTATTTGGTTCTTAATAAGGTTGAAAGAGATTCGGTTGCTTGATAAAATAAAAAAGGAACCTTCACGGGATTGAAGTTCACGTTGGATGTATCTTTTTTCTTCCAGGAAGCAATTCAGATATTTTCTAGAGTATTGAGTTCGAACTATAGTGGGGGCATTTAGTGTTTTCATACAGTATTGTTTTTCAATAAGTCTGAGAAAATATACTACAACCAGACTAAAGCGATCGTAAGAACATAGCATCCATGTTTTTCAACTCGTCTGCTACAAACGCAAATAACACCAAACAATTCGAGTCCAACTCGAACTTCAAAAAAAAAAGAGTGGAACTTTTGAGAAAATCAAAACTCTCGCCAAACATAAAAGCCCGTGAACGTGTATTGAACAAGTGTAGGAAGAATAAAGAAATTCATCGTTTTCAAAACACTCAAACCATTTGCTTTTAACGACAGAAAATGAAGAAGAACGCAATTGAATGTTTTCGAAGGTTCCAGAGTATATTGGTGAGTTTAAGACTGATGTCGAATTGTTGAGATGCAAAGAATCACTTCTTAGATGAGGCTGCAATTTTTGCACTGGTAGTTAAATTATTAATTAAAATCAACGCAATTCTCAACAACCACGCACATAATGGATAACTCTTCAACAGGAACTTACACCGTACAACTCAATCTCTATGACCTCTCTAATGGAATGGCGAAAAAGTTTTCTCCAATGTTCTTGGGCAAGGAGATTGAAGCTATTTGGCACACTGGCCTCGTTATCTATGGAAAAGAATATTTCTTTGGTGGTGGTATCTGTGAAGGCTCTATTGCCGACACTCCTTATGGCACACCAATCAGAACACTCGAATATGGAAGAACAAACAAAACAAGGAAGCAATTCTTTGATTTCTTAAGAGAAATAAGTCCAAAATACGAACCTGAAAAATACGATCTCTTTAAGAATAACTGCAACAATTTTACTGATGATTGCCTCAAGTTCCTTCTAGGTAAGGGACTGCCTGACCACATTATCGGCCTTCCAGACGAATTTCTCAAAACTCCTTTGGGAAAATTGTTAGAGCCTGGGCTTAATCAGATGCAGCAAAAAATGACTCAGCAATCAACCTCAATGTTCGGAGATGAGGAGCCAATAAAACTAGACCCAAATTCTCCACTCAAAATAATTGACAGCGTCGAAATGGTACACAAATACCTTGAAGAAAACTCGGCTGTGATTGTTGCGTTCCTTTCGCTTCGTGGCCCAACGTGTGTGACAATGACAACATTACTAGAGAAATATGCCAAAGATTACGCGGAGAGTTGCCCTGAACTAAAATTTACCCGAGTAGTGGTTGATTATTCGAAGGAAGTGACCAAGAAATATGGCATTAGTATAATCCCAGCCTTCCTGGGATTCTACCAAGGACAAAGAGTCGAGAGATTTACGGGTGCCAATGAAACAAAGCTTGCACAGTTAGTCAGCTTATTGGAGAAAAAAGTGATAGAAAACAGGCAAAAGGATGGTGAAGCCTTTGATTTCCAGTTATTCAATCCAAGAAAAACCACTCCAAATGTCTTCACAGTCTGCGAGTTTTCTGAGCCTGTCGCAAAAATCAAAGAGGTCATTGAGAAGAGCAGTTCTCTGGCTGAGTTGATTGGGACCCAAAGCTTCAACGAGTTCGCGCGAGATCCACACCAATTCGTCAAGAGCTCCACCAAAGAAGAAAGATCCTCATTCGTTAATTGGTTATCAGCAGCTCTCTTGAATGCAGAAGGATGTGGGCAAACATTACCCTTCCTCCAATTGCTTACAACACTTAGTGCTGACCCTCAGTTTTGCGTAACTCTTGTGAGTGATACGGCGGAAAAACAATTCGCTATTATTTTGGAATCTCTTGTTCTTTCCGAGAAAAGCAAGCTCTCCAAAGACACGACACTCTTGGGATTGAAACTGGCTGCGAACGTTGCTGCTCTGAAAGAAGGAGCGAAATGGTTTGAAGAAAATTATGAGAAGTATACCAAGGAGATAGTACATAAATTAGAGTTGTTCCAGGCGGATACAGGTATTTTGGCCACGGCTCTTGCCTTCACGACGAATTTCGTTCAAACTGCTAGTGATAAAACTCTGTCCCAAGAATCGCCTCTTTTCGTTGATAAGCTGACTTCATTGCTAGCCAAAGAAGTCGATGAAGCAAATATTTTGGCGCTTGTTATCAATTTATGTTGGCTCAGCTATAAAATAAAACAGACCAGAGCCAGAGTCAAAGAGTCAGGCATTCTCGCAAAGGTAGAAAAGGTTGCAGAGAGTTCAGGTGATTTGCTTAAAGCCTATAAGGATCTTCAGCTCTTAGCTGCATAAGCATTTATCAAATTTACATTTTTTAGGTGATTACAAATTTATGAGAGTCCATACATGCTAGTAATTGCTAGGTCTTGATGCTTTAAAAGATTATCTTCAATCTAATAATCGACGTCGACCGTTAGTATGACCATAAAATAGTTTAGATCCTCTGAGGATACTAACACTCACTTCTTTCAAAGTCACTTCTTTCAAAGTGAAATTTACTCGAAGATCAAAGAACTTTTTCTGAGAGATTCCGTGCTCCGAATTTATTACGACCTAAGCGCAACGGGGATTCTTAGAAAAAATGGTTAAATTTTAGAATGATCATCAGCTAAGAGTATTCAACAGCGAATGTTTTCAAAGAAGATAGCAAATCGACATACTGGTCTCTTCAATCAATTTAAATCTCAGAGAAATGGTGAGTGTTGCAATTACGATACAGAAAACAACAAAAAACTTATTTCTTTTTGGCAGTATTTGAGGAAACTGCTTTATTTAGCACGTTAGTCGGCTTAGTTGAATTTTTCGACCCTAAAGTTACAGGAACCGGTTTGGTTCCCGTTGTTGTCGCTGTTGATTTAACAGCTGTGCCAGTCCCCGTCGTTGATGATTTAACAGCTGTGCCAGTTCCCGTCGATGGTTTGGCAGTTGTAGTTGTGCTTGTTGTTAGTGTTGGACTCTGAATCATGCCTTTGCTTTGTGCATTTGACGATGACCTTATTCCAGAATTGCTGCCGGGTTTCGATAGTCTACTGGTCGAACTTTTTAGAGTTGAGTCTCTTGCTGATCGATTTGTGTCTATTTTGGTGCTACTGGAGGTTGCACTCAAAGATTCTTCATTTTTGGATAGCCCTTTCGTAAGCGAAGGTTGCTTAGTCTCCTCAATTTTTGATGATGCTTTTGTGAGAGTCGGTTGCTGCTTTGTTTCTTCTTGGGACTGATTCGAAGCAGCCATCGCCTTCCTCATAGCCTGAAGCTTCTCGATGTCATAGCCTCCGCCCACAAGCAGCTCTTTCCTCTGTCTTCGTTCTTCCTCTTCTCGCTGTTTTGCTTCCTTTTGCTGAAGCAAATGCTCTTTATAACGTTCTTCGGCTCTCAGGTCTGGCAATGATGTTTTTAGCTGTATCAAAGAGTTATTCATTATTACTTGTCTCTGCGAGTCTTCTTTCTTTCTCTTCTTGAGCTTCTTGCGCCTCTCGTAGTTTTTGAAGTCTTAGCTCCTCTGCTCGCGCTCGGTTTTCCATTTCTTTTTTCAGTTTGTTCTAGAGAGCGAGATTTAAGACCCATTTTGATAATAACTTACCTCTTCCTCCTGCCGCTTCCTATCCTCTTCATTACTTCGGGAGACATCGAGCAGACGAGGCATTCCTTTGATCAGTTCTTCGTTGACTACGACATACAGATAGTATTTCCCCTCTTTATCTAATGAGAGGTTCAGATCATAAACTCCAGGCTCATCTGTCGATTTTAGTTCAAAAAGTCCAACTGCCGGGTCACCAGTTAAAAAGAACGTTGCAAAGCCGTCAGATGAAATTGGTTTCATGCTTTTATTTGCGCTCAAAGCCATTTCTTCTAGTTCATCAGGTTTCTTTGAAGCGCTGTCACCAATGTACACGAAGAATCGAACTGGATGCCAAGGCTTTATTGAGTATTTTCCATACTCATCCATCAGCTGGATAGAAAGTGTAAACGGAACGACTAGAAGTATTGTTATATATTAATCAGATATACATGCATGTATTACATGATTGTAGAGGTTCTTCGTCTTTTTTCTCTTGTATGAAGCAGAGAGAAGGTTTCACAATATTTCTAACGAGCGCAAGTTGATTGCGAGTGCAAAAGATTTGGCGACATCCAACATCTTTAAGATCATTCATAGGTTTAAATTTAATTCCTTCTTCGAGGTCCCACGCGTGAAGGACTCCAGTATCAGGGATAGCGTATACATTTCTGAAGGTCCCTGATAATGAGATTACCGCGTTTGCCTGACTCAATTCGAAATTTTGAGGAGCCCATAAAATTTCTTAAATAACAATTAGGACTTCAAGCTTAATGAAAATTTTTTGAATTACTTTCATTTTGAACGCCTTCAACATTTGGGGTCAGGACGCCCCACATGAATAATTCTCCGTCTTGGTTAATAAATCCTGAGATATCATTCCAAGCGAATATTTGGGTGGGTTTTCCGTGATAGTGAGGGATTTCCAAATTCACAAATTCTTTTTTGAGACTTTCGGCTTTTCCTATTCCAAGTTGGCCTTTTGAATTGCTTCCAACAACATATATCTTGAAATTTTAAGTCCTGATGAGTTTCATGTCTAATCAACTTAATTACCTTATTCGGATCAGATAAGACCATTAAATGGTTTGAGCCCATGGCAATTTGTTTCGCTCTAATGGCGATATTAAACTGAAATAGTGTATCTTGCCTAGCAAACTCTGCTCCTTCATGCTCAAAATGACCCCGCATCCAAATTTTGCCAGCATTGGTTATAATGCCAAGTGCATGTTGAGACTGAGCTAGTGCTGTGACTTCCTCCTAAATTGTGAACAAGCAATGAGTTATTGAGATAGTGCGCAAGGATTACTTTTAAAGTCGCTGATTTTTCAATACCATTTCTATTAAACCCCCATTCATAGACTTCTCCGGTTTTCTCAGCACAAGCCGAAGCCGCTCTGCTCGCAGCAATGCATGCTATTTTCTTGCCAATGAGAGAGGGAATGAGAGTGGGCCTCTCTACATTTTCGATTTCTGTGTGTCCAAGGACCTGACCCAACGTATTTTCTCCCCAGCCAAACACTAAAGGCTGTCCATATGTGTCTCCTCCATAAGGGTCTGCCTCTTGGGGTTTTTTCCGACTCTTCAATTCATACAAATTTGTATAAGCGCATTCAACTAGTGCTATTGTGTGGTGGTCTCCGCAAGCAATATTAAGCACCTTGCGATTGCGGAATTCAAATAGAGTCTTTAGGCCTCCTCCTCCAATGTTAGCAGTTAACGCAAAATCTAAGTTCCCTGATTTTTCTTTGTTGATCTTCAGCTGATAGAGCATCGTTAACTCTTCAAAGATTTGCTTATAAAACTCGAAATCTTCTCCTAGCCATGACTGCTCTCCCGAAGAAATTTTCCGTGTTTGCGCTTCTGCTAATGGAAGAAGAGCCACTGCTCGCTGGTAATCAGTGAAACCGTCTGCTTTATATCCTGCTTCTATTTTGCACTTTAAGAGAGTTAACCTTTCTGATAATTAAAGTATTTAATTACTTTTGCAAGAAGGGCATAAACGCGATGATTTTCAATCGATTGTTCAAGAGTGTGCTCCGCAGTCGCTTGAAGTTGCTTAAGACTGTCGATACATGCTTTATATTTCTTCATTTCATAGACCAACGAGGAAAACTTGAGCAAGTACTCGCGTTTCTTTGTCTTTGGCATGTCTATCAAGATAAGAAGGCGAGAGGTATATTTAATCTCTTGAAAGTTTGAACTATCTACCTTTGGAAAGAATGGTATCGATCAAACTGACAGCCAAATTTTTGTCATTGGCTTTATAAGCCTTAGCAAGCTCTGATTCAAGATCTGCCAGTGAAAGCATCGCTTGAGATGGTAGCATACTCGTACCCTTTTCGTAAATGTCAGGCCACAAGCATTTGTTTAGAAAGTTACAGTTTTTGGGTTTGTCGTAGGTTTCGTCGTGCTCTCCTTAGCAAACTCCTTTTCATTAATATCAACTGCATTGATTTGTCAGCAAATTTAGAGGAGAAAGTAAATACATCCTCTCGCCTGCAGCATCTTCTTAGCATACTCAGAATTTTCAATACTTCCGAAGCTATCAAAGTCAGGCATGGGTTCTTTCTTTTTCGTAGTATTCTTTTTCTTGATTTGTGGTGAGTAATCATCATCAGAATCATCACTTTCATCCATTTGCTTATTTTTTGGCTTCATGTTCGATTTTCTTTCTCTCCAATTTAAATCCAGACGTTTTAAATAAATACAAATACTCAAACGTACCTGGTGCCCTGGACTCTGGAACTCATCGCATTGGTGAAATTGAGACAGTATACCTTATTGACTAAGTATCAAGGCTTCAAAGGGGGAAAAAATGAAGAACTTATACGCAGAGCAAATTTCAATTCTAATTCATCGAAACTTCAACGTTCTATTCAACTCAATCCTGATTCGGCACAAGTAAATACGATGGTATCATACCGAAGCACAAATAATGATTGAAAAATTAAGCAGAGAACAATGTCAAAAGTCGATTTAGCCTGCTAGTGGAGTCTATTATATAGTTATTAAAGTTTATTTCGGATATTTGATTGGTATGTCAAAAGCAAAAGGCAAAAAAGGAGGCAAAGAAGAGGCTGAAACCAATATTAAGGTTCGCAAGGACATAAAGGAAGCAAAAATGCTCACGTTGAGCGTTGTAGAAGAGGAACTGAAGTTTGGAAAAGTAAGTTTGCCTCAAACGGAGCGAAAATTAATTTACACTAGCTAAATTCGGTGCTGCTTGTTTCCTACGTCAAAGACTTGATTATTGGGAAAGCGCTTTCACAAGATCAAGTAGTTGAAGTTCCGCTATATGGAAAAGCTCAGAATTTCAAAGTAATTGGCATTTCAGGAGACTTAAGCGAAGGTATAACCTATTTTCTTTTGACGCATTGGTCTTAAATAGCGACATGATGTTGATCAGAAAGCTCAGAAGAGAAGAAGTCGGATATCTCTGAACCACTAGAATATTTAGTTACCAAAAAGTATTTTGATTTTCAGGTTTGGTTGACTAATTATGAACAAGGACTCTCCTCACAATTACAGATTCTCAAACTTCTGCAGACAAACTAAAGATCACTGAGCCTCTGTTTAAATCGCTAAAAGATGTCCAATATCTTCCAATAGCTGGTCTCGAAGATGAGAAAAACCAACTAACACAGCTCGTCCAGTTATTGCAGCTTGACGAGGAGGTACTACAGCAAGCGCGTCTTTTCCTTCCGATTAAAGTAAGTGACTGAAAAAGTATATCTTTAAAATTTATTTTGAACAGGGTGTGCTTGTTTACGGTCCCAGTGGAGTTGGTAAGACAGCTCTTATCAAAGATCTCGCAAGGTCGACTGACGGAATTGAATTTTTGCTCGTGAACTCGAGGGACTTGCTCTCTAAGGTAGATGAGAAGCTGATTATAATGAATTAAAACTGTTTAGTACGTTGGCGAGAGCGAGAAGAAGATTGCTGAGATATTCGTTCAAGCGAAAAGTTTAAGTCCCTGCGTGCTCATCTTCGATGACTTTCATGTGCTTTCGTTTAAAAAGGACATTGGAAGTGAAAATTCAAGCATGATACTCAATGCCATTGTCAACGAAATTGACAATATTACTTCCAAAGATCGTCTTCTCTGTATTGCCATCACAAATCAGATCAGCGGCATCGACACATCCCTTCGCAGAGCTGGAAGATTTGAAAAAGAGGTGAAAATAGAAACACCTAACGCAAATAGTAAAAATACAATTGCACCGTTCGTCATAACTCGTCTTTACTAGAACGGCTGGAAATATTGAAATCACTGTTGAAATCAGTCCCGAACAATTTTTCTTCCGAAGACCTCACAGAAATAAATATGAACTTGAACGGGTACACCGGAGCCGATATGATGGCGGTCATCAGAGAGGCTATCTTCCGAGCACTCACTTCAAAACGAGTTAATAAATCCGAGGAAATCCCCGAAAATAAAAATGGAGTATCATTTTGCGTAAGCAAGGCAGACATCGAAGAAGCTCTGGGCGAGGTTAATCCGAGCGGACTTAAAGACATTATCGCTGAAATACCGAAAGTATATTTAATTTTCCGGATTCGTACTGAGAAAATTCGCAGGTATTTTGGAAAGATATCGGAGGTTATGATTTCGTGAAAGCCGAAATCAAAAAGGTCATCGAGTGGCCTCTGAAGCATCCTGAGGCTTTCGAAAGAATGGGAATTAAACCCTCAAGAGGAGTATTACTTTATGGGCCTCCAGGTTGCTCGAAAACTATGATAGCGAAAGCCATTGCGACAGAGAGTAAGCTGAACTTTATAGCTATCAAAGGTCCGGAGCTTTTTAATAAATATGTCGGAGAGTCCGAAAAAGCTATCCGCGAACTTTTCAAGTAATACAACTTGAAAAAAATTGAATTGAATTAATCATGGCTTAATTGTTTAGACGGGCAAGACTGTGCTCTCCTTGTGTCATTTTCTTCGACGAAATCGACGCCATTGCCACACAAAGATCCGTGAAGTAATTTATTTTCTGCTCCTCTTGTTTCTTAATTCGTTATTAGCACTGATGTCTCTGAGAGGGTTCTTATACAGCTGCTTACTGAAATGGACGGCATGGAGTCAATCAAGCACGTTATCGTGATTGCAGCAACAAATCGTCCAGATATACTCGATTCAGCTCTCATGCGTCCTGGCAGATTTGACCATTTAATCTTAGTTTCTGTGCCAGACCTTGCTGCCCGCGAAGAGATTCTCAGGTTAAACACAGTAGGCGTGAAAATGCCAATTGATGAAAGTGTTACTCTCCCTGAGCTGGCAAAAATGACTGAAAAATACACTGGTGCAGAGTTAGTGATGATTTGTAGAGAAGCTGCGCTTGCTGCGATGGGTAAAACTTTGTTTAGGAGCTTTGTCTTATTCGTAATTTTAGACCGTGATCTTTTTTCTGCAAAAGTTAGTATCAAAGATTTTGAGGCCACTATCCAGAAAATAGCCCCAAGAATAAAGCCTCAAGATATCGAGTTTTATGAGAAATTTGCGAAATCAAAGAAACTATTTTGATGAGAAATTTTCTATTTGTTTGTAGTTAATGCTGTTGTTGTTTCTTTCTCATAATTTCATGATGTATAGAGTAAATTTAGTTCAAAGGAAGCAAATTTTCTTAAAAAACCACATTCAACATCATCTAAGAAGTAGAAATACGTCGTTATGTAATTACAAATACCGACACATGTATAATAGATCAAGATCGGTTTCATTCAACCCTTAGAAATAGGATGAAAAATGGGAGAAAATTCTTTTAGAGGGCCTTATTGCTGTTATATGAAATATGTTGCTTTTGCCTAAATATTGATCTCAATATTCTATATCTGGTAGTTTAAGTCGCACCTAATGAAAGAAAGTGTGCTAGAACCCCTCTCGGTAAAACTTGAGCGACTAACTGAATCAAAATTAATTAGCAGTAGTAATTCTAAACATTCAGGCGCCAAATAATTTTAATTATAAATCAACCGTGGCGAACTGTTTGAGAACAGGTAATTAAGTTTGTAATATTAAAATAGAAAATTTCTTCAAACCAAGTCCAAAAGATGGAGATCGAGAAAGGCAATTATAACGATGCACCCGAGCGAGCAGACACTGACGACGAAGACATTTTCAATGTCGAAGCGATCCGCGATAAGCGATACATGAAAAACAGACTCGAGTACCTGGTGAAATGGGAGGGATACCCTGAAAACCAATGCACATGGGAACCTCTCTCAAATCTCGAAACCGTCAAAGACATGATCGACGAATTCGAGAGAAATTATAAGAATAAAGAAACCCCAACTTACAAACCTGGGGACCCACAACTCAAGCACACTGACCCTGCCAAGAAAGTGGCTGCTAAGCCACTTAGCGGTTCTGATGGCAAAATACCTAAACCAATAACAACTTCTAAGCCACTTACTCCGGGCTCAAAACCGACCTCTCTGAAGAACAGTGGCAGCAAACCCACCAGTTTAAAAAAGAAGAAAGATGATGACTCTGACTATGAAGCAAGTGATGATTCCGATGTAGAGTTCTCGAACGGTGCAGCTCAGAAGAAGATCAAAATGGGAGCCCAAACGGCGATTCCTGTAAAGAAAGGGGGACAGAAACTATCGTCGGATCAATTGCCTGCCCAAGGACACTATCATTATGGTGATAAAGCCAAAAGAATTTTGAATGCAAAGTTTGAAGTGAATGGTGATATGAGCTACGTCCTTTGCTTCGTTGAATGGGAGCCTCGGAAGAATGGCGTCCAACCTCTCCCAACTCCTCTGACAAATATTGATTTGAGATCGAAGGACCCTTTCCTTCTTCTGGATTTCTACGAATCTCGTCTCAAAATAAGCCAGAACAAAGAGCCCGCCAATGCCCCTACCACCAGGCACGAAGAGTCTAAAGTCACCTCCCAAGATAGGGACAATGCCTCAGACCCGGAGCAGGAGTCCGGTGTGTACCGAAGTGCTTCGCAGGAAAGAATTGCACAAGGTAAGATGGTGTTTAATAAATATGCTCAAGCCCCAAAGAAAAGTGGCTCTTTTACAGAAACTCAGATGGAGACAGGCGGTAGCAATAAGGACGAACCTGAATCGCAGCAAAAGTCGATAACACAGATCAAAGGAATTCAAGATGAGCTAGAAAAAATGAAGCCAGGTTCTCTGATAGAGAGACTCCTTCGAAAGACCCAGGCTGAAGGGGCAAGTAACAAAGAAGATGAATCTGAGTCAAAGCCAGAGGCGCCTCCTATGAACGGAACCGAAGATAAGCCAGAGGCAAATGAGGCTCCGGTTGACCCTCCGACAACAACAGCAACGGATTAAAAATCCCATAATGACAACTCGTAATCGCGTTGGGGGGATAGATATTTCGTTTCATATTTCTCGTATATAATGAGGTTGTTTAACTAATAATTCGGGCAGTTACCTACTGCGATTACGAGGTTCATTTTACACAGCTATACTTAAATAGTTTCTATATACCCCATATATCATGTAGAGAAAAAATACATATATGCCTTTATATATAACTGCCAACTCATCCGTGAGATAACCTGTTTGCCAAAAGGGTTTTAAGGGGATAATTTCAGCGTGTCGCCGGCTGAATGAAACATATTGCATTGCTTTTGACTTATCGACTTCCTATTGATTTAACTGTTCATATGCAGGCCAGCAAAATATTTACGAATCAACACACATTTTCAAAAATATTGTTGGCAAACAAATGCTTTTTACAAATTTTATGAACTAGGAGAATAAAATACATTTCTTTCGAGATTCCCGATGATAAGACGCTAGGTCCTAGGAACTAGTTGGAGATATACACCTATTGTTCTTGGGATTCTTTAACAATTACATCTTCAGGCACTTTATGTCTCTTTCTGAGGCTTCTCTTTCGGCTAAAAATCTCGCTCAAGTTCCCGCTTGTCTCCTGCACTCTTAGGAACTCACCTGCGAGAAACTCGTCTGTAGGCTGAACGAAGCTGACTGCAAGTCCTTTCTGGCCTACACGAGCGACTCTTCCTAATCGATGCAGTAGGGTCGTAGCGTCTTTCGCAAAGTCAAATTGCACAATCATCTCTACATCAAGTATATCTATGCCCCTACTCGCCAAATCAGTCGTGACTAATATTCCTTGCTCTTCTTTTCGGAACTGCGCGATGGAAGCTATACGATCCTCAGACCTCATTTTGGCATGCAAAGGAAAGACCGTGAACTTCTTCTCCTCAAGGAACTTGGTGATTGGGTCGATAAACTCCCCTCCATTACAAAACACAATATTTTTTTTTGTTCCTTTCTTGGCCAGCAAATAACTGAGCATCTCCAATCTTGTTTCAAGGGTCTCTTCAGAGCTCAATCGTATCATTTCATGCGAAAGGGAATCAGAGAGCTTATGCAATTTTCTCGTTTCTAAGATTGCTAAGTTGCCAAACCAGGTCTTAAGGACTTGATCACTTGCGTTATTTGCTAATTTCCTTGGAAATGAGGCTCCAGCGAGAATATATTGAAGAGGGTCCTCACTCTGCACTCCTTTTCGATCACCCTTGAGCATTTTGAGTATTTTTTGGGTAGCTTTAGCAATATTCACATCTCCTAGCAGCAAATCCATCTCATCGATAACCAAAGTTTTGGGCTTGATTTCTGAAAGCTCTTGCGAGGATTTTATTGCTAATTCGTTAGCAAGTTGCGTCGGAGTGCTGATGACCACATCGAAATGGTTCCAGTTGAGCGCAGAAACTATATTCTGATGCAGAAAAATATCAGGACTGCGATTATTTGCATCGTCAACAATGCTTGTAAGTTGGCCAAGTCGAGTAACCCTCATAGCGTAAGTTGGCTCCAAAGAGCGAATGAGAGCATACACTTGCGAACAGAGTTCCTTATTAGGAGTGAGAATAATGGCTCCTCTTCGTGTTTTTCCTTGCTTATCAGCATTATTGTAAAAATTGTTAACTATGGGGGTCGTATACACGAGGGTTTTCCCGGATCCTGTCTCAGCAAGGATAGCAGCGTTATTTCCTTCGATAACTACGGGAAGAGATATCTCTTGGCAAGGAGTAAGATATTGGTAATTGCAATCTCTGAGGGATTTGATCAGCTTTTTGTTCAGGTTGAGGTCTTCAAATTTTTTCTGAGTAAAATAAAAGTATCGCAGCTGGTTAACAATGCTCTGTTGTTGCCTGAAGTGGGAAGCTGTTTGCTTGCATATCAATTTTGAAATTCCTAACATGTCAAATTTTATTTATGATTTTTCCTATGAGTTGAGCTTAGATGAAGATTTTCAACTTAAATTTCTGTCAAAGAATACATGAGAATAATATTGCATAAGCTTAGCTACCCTTGGATTAGTCATGGCTTTTGTTGGTCGTAATGAAACACTGCAATCGATTGAGACCGAGACCTCCTCCAATATTCCAAATTAGTATTCTAGAACTTTTTATTGTTTTTTGAAGAACTGGTTTTCTATGAGTTGCTTGCAATCACACTCCCATTTAATAGTTACACTTGCGATTAAGATCCTTGTTTTGCGAAAGATTAGTATCCAAGCAAAAGAATTCACGATCGCTTGATGAAAGTAATGAAGCATCGAGTGACTTATTTCATGATTTTCGATTCTCTTGAGCTAAAGTTGTGTGTCATTTGTATCGGGTTAATCAAAAATGTATTACAAAATAACTGACTTTGAAGGGTGTAACTCTAATCAGTGTTTATGTGAGTTGAAAGCCAATGCATACATAGCGTTTTTAGTAGCAATGTTTGAAGATTTGATCCATCTAGCGCTTTGCTAAGGGTATCCTTTAATTGTTAAAGCAGTAGATAACCTACTGACAAAATTGATATTTATGGTTAAAGGTTTTTCTTGCCCTTTTTCGAAATTTAGCCATAAAGGAGTTGTTTGACAAATATAAAATTTGCTGTTCCAGCAATACAAAGCAAAGATACTCGAAGAACTTTTTGATTGAGAATCATAACCCAAAAATCGTTATGCGTGTCGCTGAAAAACTTAAGTTGTAGGGTTTTTCTGATGATTGATTTATCCTCGTGTAATACTCAAGAGTAAAACGGATATTTTTCAAGTCACGGTTCAAGTGAGATTCATGCGAAATTATGAGTCAGATATCATTAATTCATCAAGCTCATGTCAGTTTCTGTTATCCATATCCGTTTCCGCATTTTATTATTATTCTTATCTAAATCCCCAAAGAAAAAATTATATATCATTTGATTTTTCGGATCCCAACGCATATTCACTTGACTCCCAACCCTGCTCAGACCTAATTTTTGTTAGTTTGTGTATTTTCTCCCAAGTTTCGATATAAATATTCAAAAAGATTTAGTCGAACAACCTTAGTACACAAGCGAATCTTAAATCGATTGCTTCAGACTATGACCCAACTTGTGACTTGACATGAACATGTAATAGATCTGATAATAAATTCGATTTCAAGCCCATATTTGTTTTTCAACACAAAAGTCTCATCAACTTAAATTAAAGGTCTTTGTTTTTGAAAAAAATGCAGCATAGAAACAATTTACTTTAAAAAAGTGAAACGCATGTATACAATAATGGAAAAGCAGTTCACTAAACTTCTTATGAGAGAAAATTCGTTAAAAAATTGTAACATGAGCCTCATAAAAAGTTTAGTTTGAGTTTCCTAAAAAATGGAACTATTAAATAAAATTTTATTTGGCGCTGTTCGCAACACTTTTCCAGAAATTCTTCGTGGGAAAGGTTTCGTTGCTGTCGATAACACGTTCTCGTCTCGTTAAAAACATCCTGCCATGATGGCTTCCGATAAATAAATCTAGATTGTCGAAAAATTCGAATATTTTGTGGACTCGAGGGATCTTGCTCTCAGAGTTATCGTCTGTGAAGCTGCAAGTGGTTTTGAAGATTCTATCTTCAGCATAATCGAAGTATCCCCAGATTCGTTTGATAAGATTCCCAACCATTTGGGAAATAACAATACATGAGTACCTAGTAGACGAATTAAGAACAGGCAAAGGCCATCCATCCACATCGTAGCTCTTCCATTTTCGGATCTTAAAGTCGTCGGTGATTCTTAGGAATGAAATATGGCTTCTCTTGTTCTGGTTCGTCAGCTCGCTTTGCATGACTGAAATGGAGCCGCTTTCCATATCAACTGTCCAGAATCTGTTCAAAAGCATGCAGTTAAATTTATATGACGATAATTGAGTCATATCCGTAAGATCGTAGAGGATGATCTTGCAGTGTTGTGAGCTAAGTAGTTGTTCGAGCATCACAACCAAGAGGTCTCTTTCAGAGTCGCAGGTGAAATCCGCAATTTTTGCTTCCGAAGGAAATGTAATCAAATTTGGTAGTTGTGTAGGCGCCCGATTAGCTAGAAAGTCCCACCGTATTAAGGAGGAACCTTTCGCCATGATAATCTCATTGGAGTTGTGCAATCTCACTTTGGTTAGTGGTTGTGTCATGTTAATATGAGGCAGAGGTAATTCCACTATAGTGTTAGGGACATTATACTTAGCATAGGCCTTGAAGGCTCTTTCAACGGAAAAAATGATCACTCCAAAGTCATCGCACGCAACGAGAAATTTGCCATCCGGAGTGGCTAGTAGGATGTGCTGTTGGATATTGGAAGGAGGACGGGCCAAGCAAACATTTACTGACTTTATCAGCCTGTTTGTCCTAGAATTAAACAAAGCAATACTTGAAGACTCGTAGTTCAGTAGAGTCCCTTTGTATAATTGCACAGCGATTAGGAAATTTCCGACCAAGGTCGCTGAGCGACATGAAACGTTTTCAGGCAGGTGTCCGAGGAAGCGATCGCATTTGATATCTGAGATAGTTGCGGTAGAGGACTCCATCTATTGAGGAAACGGTTTTCGGTGTTTCGAAAAAAAGCTATCAGACGATTACTTGATTAATTTTTTATAATCAACTCGCTCTAATTTAGGATACAATTTTAAATTCGTATCAAGCCAGTAGTTTTTATTAGATGTAGAGGCCAGTAATATAAAGGAACAACTAAAAAGGTCTGGAAATTATTAGATATTTTTAGAAACCGATAAATATTGGCGCTTCGCTGTTTCAATGAGAACAAACCAAAGACTCGATATTCTCTTTTCATAAGCCAAAATACCTTGCAAGAAGTAGTTGGCTCAGTAGTACAAGAGCGAAACGTTCAGTATTTGTAAAATATTAGGAGCTATTGAAACTGAAATGATAAAAAGAAAAAGGTTCTACAGGGAGAAAACGATCGATTAGAGATGAGACCGCTTAGAGAAGCTTTAATTTTGAATATGTAAGAAGCCCTATTACCGTGACTCGATTCAAAGAAGGATCAGTGGCCATGAGGAAATTATTTATTAATGAGGCTTTTTTCTGGGTACATCTAATTAGAATTTCAGTGAAATATGTACTTTAATTCGAATAAAAGTTTTTGATTAATTTTTCGAAAATTAAAAGGTTCGACTTACAAACACACTCCAGCCAGTTTGAATAATTTTTTAAACAGTTTTGAAAATACTTAACTGATGGACTGATAAACTTCATCAGAGGCTTTTAGTTTAATAGGCGGAGAAGAAAGAATCCTTCTGGCCTTACCCGAGCAGCTGTAACTTGCGACTGAGAGTCATTCCGAGCCGACTTAGTTAGGCCTCTGGCATTGCAACTGAAGAGCCGAAGTCCATTCGGTCGTAATTTATGGTAGGGTCTTTGCTGCAATTATTGAGGGCATTTCTGAATTGAACAGAAATAATTAAAAATTCCTATTTGCAAAGAGAGTTAAGTTTCAATTCTCTAAAATAAGCTCCACAAAAATGTATTTTCGACGATGAAATAAATTTAACGATTGCTTCGAGATCTGCTTCATCCCGGCGTTCTTTTACAGATGAAGAAATCAAAAGATGATAAATAGTTTTCTAATATGGCATTTGATTTCAAGAGTTGATCTCCCGATACGAGAGGGTTGTGAAGTAGCTCTTTTCTAAGGACAAGCGAGCTGAAACCAGTTGGGAGTAGTTTTGATAATTTGCTTGTTGCCTTTGAATTAATTTTTTTGTTTTTGTGAGGCTTTTTGCGTTGAGAGCGTTTCATAAACGTTTATTTGCTTTTATTACCAAATATCGTGAGCGTAATAACTGCTTCTGATTTATTATTTGTGGGATGGGCATTGATATTGGAATCCAATCATGAGGAACCTTGTTCAAGTTGCATGAGCCTGCCTACACAAGATGATATTTATCCATGATGACTAAAGAACAATATGAGTTTCTTATTGTAGAGTAAGCCAGCTGCTACTAACTATATTTCTACCTATGGAAAAGAAGGTAATTGTTAGACACGATGCTGCTGAAGGAGTATCAGCCCTAGAGTGTTAATGATTGTTGAATTTGCGATCCAAGATTGATTCATATTGACTACCAATATAACAATTCTAATACAGCGTTTGCTTTATGAGTAACAAGTATTCGAAAAGTATGTTAACTGAGTTCCTGATGATCTTAAATCAAAAAACTATGGTGGAAAAAGGGGTATCTTTTTATGTGTTTTGTCATTCTTGTGAAAATCGTTTTTATTCTTAATATGTCTTTTTCATAAAAAGTTAAGATAGCAGAAGTGTAAGAAATTTAGTTTGATCTAATTACACTGCTTCTGCAAGAATGAATTTTTAAAAAAGTGTCCAAGAGGAAGCGAAAGAATTTTCATAGCTGAGCACTAGTCTCTCAAAGGGGATGTAGCTGTAATTCTTAAGATTGTGATTTTGCTGCCTGCAGAAGTGAGAATTATACAGAAGGATATTTTCTTGTCTATATCTACGATCTTTTAACAAATTCAAATGAATTTGAGCCATGGGGACGAAGTCCAAATAGCTTGTTAATTTCTGTTTGAATTTGGCGAAACTCCTTAAGAGGATTCTTGATTTGAACCTTGAAATTCAGAACTGCAAGCTTGTAGCCTGACTCTAATTGATTAACAATTAATTGAGTTAGTTCACTTTTACATTTTACGTACAAAGGGTTTTTTTTTTTGTTTATTTGAAACAATGCTAAATTGCCACAATATCCATCCATATATACATATACTTAATGAATATTCTCATGAAAACTTGTAACAAATTTCAGGTAGAGCCATCTACATAACCCGCTCTGTTCATAACAGGAACATGCTAGGCCCCTCTCTTTAAACGATTTTGCAAAACTTATAATTAAAGCATTTTATTGCACTTTAGTATGGATTATTTCAAACCTCATGAGTCGTTCCAGCTTCAACTTGATGTCGCAGCAAGCCTGGAATCTAGCAATACTTATGAGCCAATCATACACGCTGGTTTTATTTCTAGCATAATTTCCACTGTTGGAAGCATCATAAACATAATAGCACTGATAATTCTGAGGAAAAAATCCGGACCTTTTGCAAAATTGCTCTTCGCAATCGCATTATCAGACATTGTGTTCGGAGTGGGCAACATAATTGAGGCTAAACTCGTGGTATCTAGCGATTTTGATTGCCGAATACTCTTCTTTGGAGAAAATTTTGGATTTTTTTCATCCATCGCCTGGACATGTTGCTTTGCACACTATATCTTTGCAACCATCAAATACAATACCGTCGATCTCATCGAAAAGTACTTCAACCAATACATACTCATTGCTACATCGCTCGCTCTTGGAATATCAGTCGTTTTGTTTTTCGATGAAGATTATAAAATATATCCTCCTACAGGAACTTGCTGGGCAGAAGTTGAATTCAAAAACTTTGGATGGATTGAATTTGTTGGGTTTGATATTCCTTGTCTCTGCGGCATTACTTATTGTGGAATGCTCTACTTCAAAATAATCAAAATATTAAACTCTATGGGAGCGGGTGTCCATTATGAAATGATGCTATATCCACTGATGTTAGCAGTTTGCTTCCTGCCATGGGTTATTTTGGATATTTTTACGCTGATTGCCGATGTTAGTCCCAACTATTGGTTCATCTTGATCTCATTGGTCATGTGGAATTCGCAAGGATCACTGAATACTATCCTCTACTGCTCTTCCGGGCAAGTAAAGAACGAGTGTAAGGGCCGTTGTACCAAAAAGAAGATAGATTATGGAGAAATTGAGGCTCAAAGGGCTGATAGTCACAAGGAATCAATTTATGACTCTTTGTTATAAGAAATCACATCGCATTCAATTCAGTCATTACGCTCAATGAAAAATGAACACGGTTATCTATTATGATGTATGCTACTTTCATGTTGAATCATAAAAAATTTGCTTTATTCTAATTGGCACGACAATTGAGTACGTGAAATAGAATTTAACAAATCTCTGTAACACATGAATTCTTTGCTGTGACTCCGTGATATTCATCTCCTCTTCGAAGTGAATTTGGTCTGCGTTTGCCATGTAAAAAAAAAATTTATGTTTTATGCAAAGTTGAGACTTACACATATGGAAACAGCTGGTATTTTAACATGAAAAATGAATGGAAACATTGGCGAGACTTTAGGATCATGTATTGCTTGTGGAAAACACGAGCGATAAAAAAAGCCCATTCATGTCCAAATTGATGATCCTCTAACTCAATCTAGCTAATTAGTTATAGAATAAGCTTTCATACTAAGAAGCCACAGATAGCAATAGCTTAATGTATCGATAAATGACCTAATACGATCGAGTTGAAAGACTCGGGGGAACTGCAGAAACTTTTTTTTTTTTCTGTGTGTAAAGAATTATCAATTCTCTTTATTGCACCTTCAGACATATTCATTGCATTTTATTGCCAACTCTGGAATAAGCCAACACGAAGTTATCCCGATATGTATGATCTAATTTTGCGAAGGCGGATGGATACGCATGCTTTAGCTCGTGAGCTTAAATTAGAGCGCTAACAGTTATTGATTTTGTTAATGAGCTTAAATTAGTAGTTCAAAAAATATGTATTCTTTAAAATATGTGTAGGATAATGTTTCATTTGGTTATTCTGATTTGCCTTCAAGCAATAGCCGCCAAAGATATCATTGTGGATCCGGATGCTTCTTCACAAGACACCTTCCCAAGCCTTACTCAAGCACTCAGTGACTTGCTAATCGGACAGAATCTGGAGGATGATGTCAATACAATAACATTGATGCCAACCACCTTGGAAACGCCACAGTATTTCTCGAGTACAAAAATCTTCGGTACACTCGCTGGGTCTGGATCGCTGACTATTACTTATGCGAATGTTTTGCAGGCACTTGATTCGGCTAATTTTTGCGATCAGCTTCCAACACTAATTCTTTCGGATTCATCTTTTCTTGATCTCGAGGGTCTTACTGCAGTCTCATTTGAAGGACTTAATATTCAATTTATCGGATCTTCGAATCAAAATCAAATACTCAGTACTTCTAATGTCAGATTCTCTAATTTCTGCTTTAATTCCTCAGAGCCTTCACACCACATTCCAGATCCGAATTACAAAAATGCATTCATTATGAGTAACGTCGCGACTTTTGAGATGACGAAAGGAACCTATTTGTTCGATGGACTAAAGATGCTTCAAATTGAGCAAACCTTGGAAATAATTATTGATAATTTAAATCTCGTCGGTCTTTCATGGATCTCTAATAACTTCGCAGCAGCCTTCAACGTTTCCAATCCTGATAGTTTCACGACTGAGATAAGCATGAGCAACCTTCAAGTTATTTGTGACGCAGAAGGAACCATAATTCCCGCTGTACTATGGTTCGCGAATGGAGAAAGCGCAACAATATCAAACTTCTCTCTTTCTGAATGCCACTCGACAGGGACTACATCGGATGCTCAATCCGTCTTTTCTGTTGAAGCAACTTCCACTTTCGTTCTCAAGAACGCAAGTTTCAGTCAAATTAACTTCGGAGTGACCTCGTACCGGAAGCTGCTATACATCTCCTCAACGAGCAGCATTTCAATTTCGGATCTTAATTTCGAAAACCTCAATGTTGCCTTAAAACCCACCAGCCTTCCGTTTTATGTGCTGATGCACATCGATGATCACATTGTCGGAAATAACAACCCTATTTCTACTGCCATCAATGGATTAAACGTAGTTAACTCATTCCTTGGAAGCACAACAGCTCTACTTCGAGTGTATTTTGAGAATTACGACAGCTTTGGAGATTTTTCACTTCAAAACTCCACGTTTTCCAATATTACCTCCAGGTACCAAGGGGTTTTGATCTATTTTCAAGTTTATTCGTCAAACACTACGGCACTTTCAGCTCAAAATTTCAAATTCGCAAAGATCGACCAACTGTATTTTGCCGGAAATAATTGGACATTGGGGGTTTTATTTAGTTTCTTTTACGAAAATGTGACTTATGTTCCACTGCTAGAGGCGCTTCGACTCGAACTCTCCAATATTTATATCAATCAGAGTTCTCTCAACCAGACAAAATTTTTTCAACTCGAAGGTTTCCTATGCTCGATCAAAGATTTTTCATTTATATCGAACTCGCTGATTTCTGCCTCTTACTTGTTTTTCATGCGCGAAGTCCAACAAAATTCCTTTTTTATGAGCAATGGTACTGTTAGTTCACTCACTTTGGCGGCCAATTCATATTTTATCCAATCAAATGCGTCAGATGCGCCGATTAATCAGTTAGACGCAGCATTCAGAGCGAGTGCCACCCAAGTTTACTCAGAAACCAAACCATTCATAATTTACAATTGCAGTTTTAGCCACTTGACCTTGACGTCTGGTTCGACGCTTTTGGATAGCACGAATCCAATGATCATTATTCAGGACAATACGATCACTAACGTTACTCTCAGCAGCTCTCAACTGTTTAACCTGGGAAATTACCTGTACCCCTTTACCCCGCAGTCAATTTTCTTTCTTTCCGGCGCTGCTGTCGGTATTCTTCTACCAGGCTTTGCTGTTCTTCCTTACTTCGACGCTCAAACGAACGTTTTTGGAGAGTTTCCTGAAGTCTTTCAGATCTTCACAGATTTGGAGAACCGAATTTCTTCAATTCGTCCAACGAATAGCATCTACTTCATTACCATTCAAGGACAAAAATTTGAAAATATCACTACCGATTCAAGCAGTGCAAGCGTGATCGCCATATCTGATTTTTCCATGGCCAACAGCACAATTGCAATCTTTGGAAATATATTTCAAAATTTCACGGTTGGCAGAAATGATTTATTCTCGATAAACAATGTAATCCAAGGAATACTCTTCAACAATACGCTATCAGAAATCATTGCCTCTGGATACGTGCTCTCCATTTCATCGAACAAGCTAGATCTAGTCATCATAGATACCATTTCGGTTTCCAATACCTCAGGTATAGCTTTCTTCGAAATTGAAGGAGTTCTTTGCGATCAAATTTTACTAGAAGGGCTCCAAGTGCAGAATGCCGGAGCTGAAAATATATTTATGAGTATTGAATGCGGAACAGTTTCCGATCAAATTACCCTGCAAGCATCGAAATTCGAGAATATTACTCAAGTAACTAGTTCTATTACAGTGGGTACGGCAAACAAGATCCTTTCGATCCTCAATTCGAACGCTACTCTCGACAATTCATCGACGATCCTCATTAAAGACAATATTTTCACGAATATATCTATCAACAATCTCCAAGGCTTCACTCAGTTCATTTTCACGGGTTCATTTGCCGAAATCGTCTCTCTGAGCTCAAACCTGGTGTATTCAAATAACACCTGTGAACTATTTAGCGGATACGGGTTCACTAATTATATCATAATGTCTGCTCCAAACATCTCGTTCTTCAACTCCAGCTTCAAGAAAATCGCCACCAGCACCACTTATGCGATTTTCAGCTTTATTGTTAAGAGTATGTCAATCGATGCATGCAACATCACTGACATTAGTAATTCAAATTCGAACGGAATCGGAACAATCGTTATGAGCAACCCGACGCCTCAAAAATCGGTTCAATCAGTATTAATTCAAAATAGTGTCATTCAAGGGACCATAGGACCCAAATATGGTGTGTTTTATATTCCACACACTTCAATTAATATGGTAGTTCGATCGAGTAACTTTACCAATAACCAAGTAAGTGTGGAAGGTGTTGGAATGATGTTCAATCAATTATTCTCGTCGAATATTACGTTCATCGATTGCTATTTTGAACAATCGCAAACTGTTTCATTCCCAGCAATGGACATCATACATTTTGACAGTTCAATGAAAGGAGTTTATCTTGAAATTGCCAACTCAACTGTCTACGCTGCCGGCACTGCCAGAGGCAGTTTTATTGGAATCATCAGCAGCACTCAGGAAGTTGTTGTACAGGTTTCAAATTTGACCTTCATGGCTGCGATGAATGCAGAGACAAACTCACAGACGGCGGTTGGGCTTTCTTTGTTCAAAGGCGATTACTTTAAAGCAATTTTTGATAAACTGAGCCTGAAAAATTTGACTTATACCCAGACAAGCCTTATTGTGGTTAACTGTGACCGGTCTCTTGTTCAAACTGCAGAGTGGAACATGCAGATCAATCAAAGCAACTTTGAAAACCTGAGTTTTACTCAGTCGCTAGTCCTTGTCACCGCGGATGACGTTTCGCAAAGTGCTCTCGATAATCTAACGATAATGCTTGAAGGCACGTCGTTTTCAAATATTGTATGGCTGGAGAGCACAGCTGCAGGAATTATCGAATCAGCAACCACGTTGATAGGAAAGTCTCAAGGGGACGGATTCTCAATTAATATTGTTAATTGCACTTTCACCAATATGAGTGGTCAAGCTGGGCTCGTCTATACAGGCGTAGAATCAATGTATGATTCAATAGCTTGGCTCAACAACAATACGTTCTCATGGATAACTGCCAGCAGTATGGGAGCAATTTTATACCCATCAGCTGCACAGTTTAGCAATGACAGCTCTTTAATTACTACCAGCGAAGAATCCCGGAATATTGCATATCGACTGACTGCAAATGTATTCGCTAATCTGACGTCACAATCTGGAGGCATAGTTTACTACCATAGTAAAGTTCAAGGTCTCTCGTTATATGTCGATAATAATTCATTTACAGACATTAATTGTAGCCAGGACGGATGCTTAGTATATGCGAAATACGAAGCTCCAACTCCAAATTCACCAATTTTCAAGAAATTTGAAATAAATTTACATGGGAATGCCATTTCCGCCATTCATTGTCAGAGAAATGGAGCGATAGTCCATTTATATTCTCCGTTCAACAAGACATCACTGTCTACATCAACCACGTTGATTGGCTATGTCACATTCGCCGGAAACAACTTCAGTAATATTACTTCTCAGAATGGAGGAGTTCTCTACGAGTATACTCCGAATAATTCTATCATCCTTACGGCTACGTCAAACAACTTCCAATCCTTATTTGCGAGCTTACGTGGAGGCGCGTTTTACGTTAATAAACCCACAAATACAAGCATGGTCAACAAAAACAGTTTCTCTAACGTCACTGCAGGAATTACTGGCGGCATCCAGTTCGCCCTAGCTCCCCCAGCAAATCTCAGCATTTTTGGAGCACTAAATCAATTCTCTGACCGCTCAAGTTCCCAGTCCGCGTTCGCTCCAACCAATCTCAGAGTAACTTTTGTTCCACTTTCAACTAACGTTACGCTTCCATCAGAAAGTGGAACTACTGATCCTCCTTTTAATCCGACGTTTTCTAATCTCACAAGTTATTCTTTGACTCACTATCTTCTCCATTTGACGCTCGTTTACCAGGGAGTTTCTTGGTCTGGGATCGCCGCTGATGAGTCTCAGAAATTTTTAGTGACATTATACTTCATCAACCAAAACTCAAACGTGAACATACAGAAATACGTCGGTAGTAACTGCAGTAATTCGACTTGCGTAGTCGATGCATCGTCAATTTCTCTCAGCGGCCGAGAAGGCGATATAATACTTGTGAATGCTACCTACGAGTCCGAAGTATACACCCAATTTCAGCAATTTTACATTAAGCTGCGAGGGTGTGTTCCTGGGGAGATTAATGACACATTGAACCAGAAATGCGTTTTTTGCGAGCAGTTCACTTATTCGCTGAACACTTCCGATAAATCATGTTCCACATGTCCTCAGGGCGCGAACTGCCTTGGGGGAGCAGAAATATATCTGGACAGTGGGTATTGGCGGAGTCTTACCTCACCTTCTGCCCTATTGATTATCCCTTGCAATGATAGTGGGCAAAGATGTTACGGAGGCCACAACAATACCTGTAGAGAAGATTACGGAGGGCAAATGTGTCTTCAGTGCAATATTGACGCGAATTATTTGCCTATTGATTCTTCTCAATGTTCAAAATGTGACGGATCAACGCCTCAGCTGATTGCCATTGGCACGCTTATGGTACTCGGATCATTAACGTATCAGATTATCATTGTCATCACAACATTCAAAGGCAATAGCAAGATCTATACACTTTCTTTGAACTCGCAAAGTCCCTATAATCTCAACGCTGGTGCTTTTATCGTCATCTTTACAACGTTTAGTCAAATTTTGTCGCTGGTTTCAGAGTTCAATGTTGGTTATTATAGCCAAGTTATAGATGTTTCTAAAACTGCGGGTAACCCCAACAGCAAAGTATTCTTCTCAATGGTTTGCTTGTTCTATCTCAGATCCGCAGACCCATTTCAGGCATTTCAACTCCAGATTTTCTATTACATATTGTCCCCACTATTAAAACTCATCTGTGCGATTGGTTTCGAGACATCGCGTTATCTATATTTAATTCTAAGGAAGAAAGGAGAAAAGTACAAAAAGCAAGACGCTTGGATACGAATAGGAGCTGTTGCGGCGGTCGTGATTGTTTTCGATCAGCCTAGCATTATCGGTATCCTGTGCGACTATTTCTATTGCACTCAACTCGACCCCTACTCCAGTGAAACCTTTGTGAAGAGGAATAAAAATGTCCAATGTGACACAGAAGAATATAATAACTTTAAAAACATATTTGTTATTCCCGCTCTAATAATTTGGGCCTTTGTGATCCCTGCTGCGATTTTCCTCCTATTGCACTACAATCGCAAAAGGCTATTGAAATCAAAGAAATTGAGAATTACCTTGGGGAGTTTCTATAACAACTATACCAAGTCAGCTTATTATTGGGGTATACTCATTATGGTGTTCAAGACCGTGATTTACATGTTTGACTCATTGCTGACCACATCTGAAACTGCAAAGGGCTGCTTTTTGATAATTACTTTCTACACTTATTACGCATTACTTAACGCCATTGCTCCCTATAGTCACAGAAACTTGCAGCGAGCTGATAATTATTGTATTATGGCCTCAATTTGCAGCATGGTACTCATTTTCCTCAGGGAAAACGTAGAGAATTCGGTTTTCCAGGAATTCTGCAATTTTGCTATCGTAGTCTTTCTTGTATTCGCACAGGGCTATTTAGTCTACAATTTAGTAGTACTATACTTTGGGACCGTGAGCTCAATCATCAGCAAAATCAAACAAAAATTCCGAGATAGGAAGGAGAAAAAAAGGAGGAGCGTGACCATTGATTTGAATGACTCTCGAAAGTATCTGCAAGAGAAAGAAGACCAAATTTCTGAAAAAACCCCTAGTTCCTGTTCTAAGTAATAAAGAGTTAATTTTAAATATAAGTCCCTGAAATGTTATTCTAGAATAAAAGATGTACGAGACGAACAGAGCGAGTTAGACTCAACAGGGAAAACGAAAAAGAAAAGGGAAAGCTCGGTGTATGATTGCTCTCCGAAGTTTGAACTTGAGCAGAAAGGAACAAAAAGAGGTTCAAAAGAGAAAACTACACGTCTCTCAGCCCCTCAGTTTTCGAAACAATTCATAGGTGAACAGAAAGTGATCCCAAAAAGATCATCCAATGACTCCAAACGCAAGGTGGGTTCCAGTACTTCAATAGAACGCGCTCTCGCTAATCGTAGTCGAGTGTACGCAACACGAACGAGCGAAAGTCTAAGCAGAAAAGAAGTAGAAGAACCAATAGAGAAAAGAGAAGAACAGATCATACTTCGAGTTCAAGACGACTTCGTAGTACCGTCAGCGATTTTAAATCCAACAGCGTTTGGTGGTTTTGACGTTCAGACCTTCGACAAGAAATTAATGTAGAATATTTATGTCGAGTTTCCCATAACAAACAACAATGTGGGGAGAACTTCGGGCATAGAAGTAAATAATGTATGAAATTTTTATATTGGATACTCATCCGACAAAGCATCTAAAGAATGAGATTGATTCTTAGACAGGTTATTTCATAATCTGTGTAGACTCTGATTGAATTACATCAATTTAGAAAATGTGATTAAGAAAATAATTTCCCTTTTAATTGTGAAAACTGCTCTCATATTCTGTTAAAAAATCTTTCGAGACTCCGGTAAGAGGTTTAGATAATTTACGAGGAGCTGAAAAAAATCTATTTTTTTTTTTATCAAGTAACTCTGAATCTATTTAGCGAAGGATGAACTCATTGAAATTTTGTCCAACTTCCGCACTAGGAACACATAGACATATATGGACAAGTCTATTTCGCCAGGGTAGTTGGCCTAAATTTTGTTCAGAGAGGAAAGATAGTTAGATTCGAAACATCAGATTGTAATACTACAATCAATCAAATTCTTGTAATCTCGAAATTGGCACGGAATTTTAAAAAAGTGTTAACTAGTAGTATCAATCAATATAATTGATAGGAGCGCTTCAACGGAATTTACAGCAACTTTGAAATTGTGACCTTAATAGCACCCATTACCCTTTGAATAGCCGCAACGACTTACACACAATCAAGCAGCATACCACTGTTTCTAACTTTTCGGCTTTGAAAGCTTGTACATGAGATTTTCAAAAAGAATCTCTTTATCAGAGGAAATTGCTTAATTCACAATGCATCACATCACATTCTCATTTCACAATGAACCAAGGGTTTATGAATATTTGCACTGCGAGATGTTGTCTAAAAGACAAAAGCTAAACATATGCTCTGTAACTTTGCAAAAAAAAAACCAAAAAAACAACTGGAAATAGTTCATACGAATCTCATGTTTATCTTAGACTTTCATAGTTTGTCTTCGGGCGGTTCACTTCCAAATATTTTTAGAAAAAGAAAGCCCAATAGCTCCATATTTGCTCAATTATGAATTTTTTGTTCGTAATGGGAAAAAATTAGCTCTGGTGTAATTGTTGACTTCACGCTCCCATGCATTATGAAAAACTACCAATAGGAGTCAATGAAGGCTGAAACTATATAGAGTGTCTTGAATCGGACCTGGAAGAGAAACCTCGCAGTTCTGATGAAATTCTCGCTTGCTAAGTACTATATATCCTGAATGAAAGGAATCAACTTATGTTTTGGTTTTCCATTGTTGAGAGTTTCGTCTAGCATGCCACTTTCATGGTCTTTTCTGAACAGGCCTTAATTCAGAATAGCGTTTGAAAAATCAATGTAATTAATCAAATAGGATTAGCTCCCGTCAGAATTTGCCAGAATCTGATCCAAATCAAAATGATGACTGTCTAACAAATTTTTTTCAAACCAACCATCGTCAATCAATTCATTTCTGATGGCAATTTGAGACAAACTAATAGCCATCCCAAAAATATAAAGCATCGACGTCTCATGCTTATAAATTGAGGTCTTTTTTGTTTATAAACAATAAAGATTTTCCCATTTCTCAAAAACACAACCTTTACAAATCTAAAATCTCAACCCTATGATGCAAGTGGAACAGCAACAAAGAATTTGCATTAGAATCGAATCAAGTTTAGAGAGTGATCTTCAAACAGAAAAGACCTCGGAGACCAAACCTTCCCTGAGTCCAAAAGCGAATGCCCCTATGAGGAAAAGAGCAGCTTACACTTATCATCAAATTTCAAATGAGGATAGAAACGAGCTTGTTCGCAGGGTGCTGATTGAAAAAGACACACTGGCTCAAGCATCGAGAGATCTCAAAATCAACTATTCAACCGCCAAAACAATTATGAGAACGTACCGCCTGTTTAAAAGAGTTGATAAAGTGCCTCATACAATGAGATTCAGACCACAATGCAAAAAGTCCGAAAAAGCAGATACTCTCAAGAGAGAAGCAAAGAGCGAAGAAGTTGAGAAGAAAATTTCAAAGCAGCAAGCTCAAATGAAACCAGAAGCGTGTGTTCAGTCTCCACCTTTCCTAATGTCAGCTCAGAATATGACTAACCATCTCCAATTGAGAGATACTCTCTTTCAATTGTCTCAGCAACTTACAATGTTTGAAGCACAGAAAGCAAGAGAGCAACTACTTGCTCAACAAGAGAGCCTTAGAGTGCTATTAGCGATTCAGAGCTTGAACTCTCAAAATTTAGTTCTGAATGGCTTGCCTGTCGACAATAACCAATATTATTACAGCCATCTGCACCACCTGCAGAGCTTTTTTGGCCATGGCCCATACAGCAACTAGAGGACTATGCTTTAAATGGAATCAGATAGGCAGTACTAATTAAGAAAACTATCCAGGGTTTTTGAATGTAAATAAGGCAGATTAAAAGCGGATATTTGGTATGAAACTTTGAATACTGGCTTGAAGGATTTTTTTACTTATGATTCATCATTTGTGTATATATTTCTTCACTGAAAAGGATCCCTTTCATCAAATTTTATCACTTCTAATTCGTAATTTTTTGGGTAAAGCATCTCTTTTTATACCTTTTTAAGAACAATTGATCCTTCCACAATTCTCCCTTTCAATGTGAGATGATTCTCTGTGTTCATAACTTGCCATCTAGCATGGCTTATTGGAAGAAAACTGAAAACTATGGGGGTTCGCTAAGAAATATTGATGATTTGCGTAAGTTTGTGAAATCATTGGGGAAATGTTTAATGTAGAAGGAGAGAAACTTTATTAGAGACAAACTTCGGGTATATTTTTATGTTTAAAAAAGCATGCAAAAGATTCCCTTTTATAAGTAAACACGTATATTTCATAAAATGTAGTTCAAGTTTCCAACCTTATCAACATAAGGCTGCATCACAAATAAAGAATGGCTAGTAATTCATTCGTTCATAAACTAATGTCAGACAACTCTTCTTCAATGGTGGGTTCCTTTAGTTTCTGTATGCGCTATAACCAAAAACATTTTGAGCTTGGATCTGTTGTCCATACAAATACTGAGGGGTGATCAATTTGTTTGCGAGAGGATAGCCATAAGTCATCATATTTTGAGAGTTGACACTCTGAATTGAAGAAACAATCGAAGTCTCTCCTGCTGAGCGAGTATTAGTTCTCTCTCTTTTTGTGCTTCATAGATTGCGAGTTGTTTGGACATCGCAGAGAAAGCGTCTCGCAAATGAAGAGATTGGTTGGCAGCAGGGAGCATTAAGCTTTGTGTTGGCATTTGTAAAGGCAAAGCAGAAAAACTAGCTTCTTGTTTCACGTGTCTATTTGAAAACTTTTCCATTTCTTCCTCTTCATTTGCACATCTCTTTGGAGATTCAATTTTTATTGACTTCTTGGAGTCTTGCTTCGATTTTCTCATCGTATGAGGCACTTTTTCAACTCTATTGAATTTTCTGTACGTTCTGATAATTGTTTTGGCAGTAGAATAGTTAATTTTGAGGTCTCTTGATGCCTGCGCTAGTGTTTCTTTTCCAATTAGCACTCTGCGAAGAAGCTCGGCTCTATCCTCGTTCGAGACTTGATGATAGGTGTAAGCTGCTCTCTTTCTAATAGAAGGAGCACTTGATTTTGAGCCTTTGGAGTTCTTGCTTTCAGAGGACTTTTCGGTTTGAAGATCGCTCCCTTCAGTTGCTTCGAGTTTAATGTAAAGTTCTGGTTGTTGTTGGAGTTGTTCCACTTGCATCATTGTCGTAGGTGTTATTTGTAGATAGTTTGTTTTTAGAATTGGGAATTATTTATTGTTTATAAACAAAAGCTCCTCTCTTTATAAACATGAGAAATTCGATGGGATGGCTGTTAGATTGTTTTGAACCCACCTATCGGAATTAATTTATTAAAACGCGGATGGCTTGCAAAAAATTAATTAGATAGCATCGACTTCCTGATAAATGCAATTAAATTGGATCAGGATCTAAGGCCGCTCGTTGGTTTTAATTTTTTGAACAAAATTGATTCTTAATTACGAATTTAGAATGCTATTCTGGAATTAGTAGCCACCGCAGAAAATATTCTTTATAAAAGCTAGGATGAGTCAGCTCCGAAAATTTGGGTTGGCCTGTCTCATTCGTCAGTCAAAGGAGGTATTTCCACTGCATTGCCGAGGTGCTGCATTATTTTCTGTTGTTTGAATCCCACCAGGAGCTTCATTCCAATTCTAAAAGATTCCATTTCTGCAAATTCACTTTTTAAAATTTGCTGGTATTACGTAATCGTTCGTGATTACCATGCGGTACTAAATTATAATTAATTAATTCTGAGCCTTTAATCTCAGTATGGGTGGGAAGCTGTAAATAAATTTATTAACCAAGCAATGATTTCTCTGCGGTAAGCCCGTGAGACAGCAATTTAGAGCTGCTCTCAAGTCGCTAGCTTACCGATGAAGTGATAATAGCGAGCGCCACTACAAGAGAATTGGAGTTAAAAATATGGCTGATTACTTATTTTACTTTGTTCTGAACAAGAGGCTTCTATCAAAAATAATTTTGTGAAAATGGAATTTGCTCTGAAGGGAATGCAACTCTTTTAGCTCTAATTTCCCGGTAAAACCTATGACTGACTCCAACCACAGATATTTTTCCCTCAATTTGGGAGTTTGCTCATATTTATGCATTAGAATATATCCTAGTCTAACCGCGTGATCACATTAATAATTAACTCTTGCTCACCTAGTTTCTGCTCTCTCCACGATATCGTCACAAAATTGCATAAACTGTAGCATTCCATAAGTAAATTAAGCATTTTTTTCCTCAGAACAACCATGTGTAACGTAATATTCTTAGCTTTGAGTGCCTAGCTGCTTCCTCATACTTCCTCAACAATCACCAGCATGAAAGCACTCTTTTATGACCGCATTCTAAAGATACTTGATTAACAGATTACTTGAAGAAGCATTCAAATTTTTCCTTTTCTAGGTACTGCAGGCGCCAAAACTGCGATATGAAGTATTATCAACCTGGTCTGCCTCAAGAAAGGTGACTCCTATTTTCAGGTATTATTCTTCCAGGTGACCAAGCTTTTTTGGATAAGAAGGCTGTTTGCGACGTGACGTCACTTAATAATAAAATACCGCAAGCACTTCAGATCTCATCAGAATAAAAGCCTATAAAAAGCAAAAGCCCTATTTTATTTCACACCAATCAAAATAATTAACAAATTCTTTCAGTGGTCTCCTGGCTGGAAGCGCAGAGACTCAACCACAGCTGGTGTTCTGTTGAAGTTTTGTTCATGCCTCTAGGGGAAAAATTATAATTTTTCTCAGAAGCACTGAACTCCTAATCATTTTAACCCGAAACGTTAATTCTTTTATAAAAAGTCGACGCTCTTTATAAGTAATTAATTTAGGTCCATAAATTTTTGTAAAAAATTCCGATCCAATCGCGCATCATGTTGCGCAGTTTTGATTCTGGAATGAAGTGTCGATGCTTTGTCTATTTAAGCAGGCTTTGATTTTATAATTCATAAACAAAAAAACAATTTCGTTTCAAGCAAAAGCTCAACTTTCTCCCGAAACCAAACAAATGAAAACTGAAATCGAATTTCAAATGTCTTGCGAGCCTTCAGCAAACTCCTTGGAGACCAATGAACCTACTGAAGCTTCATCCTCGCCTTCAGCCAACGATGTCAATGAAAAAGTCTCTTCCAAGTGCCCACCAATCAGAAAGAGAGCCGCCTACGTGTATCATCATATTTCTAATGATATCAGAGAAGAATTGCTTCGCCGAGTCTTAAATGGCGAAAGTCAAGCCCAAGCTGCAAAGGATTTGAAAATTAACTATTCGAGCGCGAAATCTATTATTGCAACTTTCAAAAAGTACGGAAGAATGGAAAAAATCCCTCATCACTTGCGAGAACGCAAAACCAAGTCATCGAGGACTGGAGTTAAAGTGATTATTTCAAAGAATGCTGTCCAAAAGACCTGCGAACCAAAGACTGAAGTTGCTGACAGTTCTCAAGTGCTACAAGAGGCTCTTTCTCAAATCTCTGAAAAGCTTCTCATTCATGCCCAAATCCAAAAGAAAAGGGAACTGCTTGAAGCTCAAGCGAGCTTAAATTCAATTTCTGAAGTTTTTGGAAATATGAACTCTGATCTTCTATTGAACCAATACAGAATCCAGCAGCAAATTCAGCTCCAACAGATGCAGCAGTACCAACAACTACAAAATTTTTCATTCGGAATAAACCAAAGTGTGGCGAATTTCGTTTTGAGCCAACCAAGTTATCTACCATTTTGAATGGGGATTCTGAATTAGTTGCTTGTTAGAAGAGAGTGTAATTTTATGAAGAAGAAATTAACTGATTTTTCATTAAACTGTGTCAGGTTCATTTTTTTCATTCCTATTAGCTTTTAAAGCTAAAGATTTAAATCTGTTAAACCTCAAAATATTGATAAATGAACTTCTTGTAAGACTTTTAAATCATAGAATCTTCAAATAAGATGCTGAACTTAGTTAGCAGAGTGACATGAGTCAAAAACCCTGCTAACCAATAATCGCCTTCAAGTAAGAAGGATAAAACTGTACATGTATAATGAAATAAATTGCAATCCAAGCAAAGCGTTTGATGAGAATTATCGATAAGTTACTGGAGCGTAGGCTCAGAGAAGCTGGAAAATTCACAATTAGATTTACAATTGTTTGAACTTTGATTTACGATCAAATGATACAGTTCCTAGGCATATTATTATCCTCTGTGGCATCAACTTCCAACAGAATTGCAGCTATCTCCTTCAGATATCATGAGTAATTCGTTTCAAGGGGCTTAATAAAAGAGAAAATCACTTGCTCTTAAAATTTCATATTTTCATTTTATTCGACGGAGAATTTTCAATTTTCCCAAGCAGATTCTGCACCTCAAAGCTATTCCTCTTGCGTGAATATTTTCTTGTTGTTTTTTCTCAGGACATATGATTATTTTTTCATATACTCTACAGTTTCATAAAATTTCATTTACGATTCATTTCAAATGGATTGGAAGAATTTGAAAATTTCATGCTTAATGTTATGATAAACGGCATATGAAAACATTACTATCTCGAAGAAGGCAAAGACCTTCTCTTCCCAAGTATTGATATATACTTGTATGCAATATAGACTCCAATGATCTTGTAAACTGTGCAAATTGTGCAGAAGATTCCAAAGAAAAATGTCGTGCAAAATGCCAGGACAATCCAAAATAATGTTATGAGACCCGAATAAACAATGTAAAACCATGTAAGGCATTGGCTCTGGAATTTGGTGGCTAAGAAAGCCAGTGAGAGAGGTAGCAACAGTAACAAGCTTGCAAAAATCATAAATTTCATATCTTCATGGAATAAGATGGCTTCTCTCTCCGGATCGGAATTTGCAGCGGCTTTTTCAGAAATCTTCATGAGAATCCAAAGCAAGCTTAGCATGATGAGACTAACAACGATCTCCATGATGAGAAATAACCGAAAGCGATCTCTAAACTTCATGAGTAGTCCTTCAAACTCCTTCTGAGTCAATTGACTAGGAGAATTTTCGAGCAACTCTTCTGAGTACATCTGATCGAAGGTTTGAGATTTTATATTTGATAATTGAGAGCAAGTAATTTAGGATCATAAATGTTTTATGATATCAACTCAAGAAACGTTTATTCGATTTACAAAATTGACAGAAATTAGTAATGACTAAAACGTTATTTCTGCTCAATTGCGAATATATCCAGAAAAAGCCATATATAAGATGAATTGAAGCATCACTTTCTAAGTTTAGTCATTTTTGCAGTGAAAATTGAACCAAAATAATATTGTTTGCAGTGATAGCAAAGAATATTTTCATCATTGAAGAAAAAATTACATACATTTTCAGATGTTCTTATAGCTAATCGCATTGATTTTAATGACTAATTTTGAGTGATATTTATCTTGAAAACAGAGAGAAACCTGATAACTTTTAGCTTTAGAGAGAGTATGAGCTAGCTCGTAATCTAATTCGACAAGTTAGCAGAAAATTAGTTGTGACAATAGGCGTCGATTGTTCGACCAAAGAATTAATTCAGCTAACTATACACGGCGGCTTCACACTTCATTCTCAGCTCTTTGCTGTAGTTTTTGATAAAATTGAAATAAGGAATCAGTTTCATGAATAAAATGAGTAAATTATCGATGTAAATTCCATGGTTATCTGTCGAACTTTAGCTATAAATTATTCGTTTATGGACAGGGAAATCACAGATATCTGGACAGCAGGCAAAAAAATTTCGTATCCAACTCCTGATTTTATTACATTCCTAACCATTAGTATAACCAAATAAACAGTCTCTAAATAAATTATTCTTTGCATTTCTATCAGATGAAGTCATTACCTTTGACCCTTCTAAAAAAATACAACAATATTATTCAACTCACTGACAAAGAAGACATTTCTACCGCCAATTATATTGCTTACAGTGCAACCTCAATCGCTGATGGCTAACCATACACAATAAGGTATCTCAATCAACAATCAGAGATTTATAAGAAAAACCGCGATCTTGCTGTCACCCTCTATCTTCAAGATATTTTCTATCTTTCTGCTCGCTTTGGAGCATATCCGCTGGAGTTTGATCCCCAACAGCAAGTGGCTGGAATTCAAAAAACCACACTCACCCTGGACATAAAAAATTTCTCAGTAGAAGGAGACAATATTGCATTCGCAATGAGAGAAGTATACTCTCTTAAGGATTTGGCGCTGGCCCAGCAAATTCAAAATCATCATGATTCCTTCGATATTGAAAAGATGGTAAAAGAAGTCTACGAAAATTTAATTTATCTCAACTCAATGTTTGAGATATCAAGCATTCGCCTCACTTTTGAGAACATTTTAGCAGAAAGGCCCGCAAGGGAAAGCGGAAAGCAATCTAAAATATTTCATCAATGATTGGGTATCGAAACTGGTGCCAGTCCAAGAGATGGATGTTGGCAATCAAGGAGCTCCAGGCAAATATACTGCCCCTGAGCTTCTTGAAAAAAGTTCACATCACAACATCCAAGTTCCCTTAGCAGCAGAGGTTTATTCGTTGGGATTAATTGCTCTTGAAACACTTGACATTGAACACAAAGTGTGGAAAACGCTGCCAACCATTGAGGATGCTTTTATGTATGATATGAATTTGAAGATGATAATTCAAAGGCTCAATCCGAATATAAAAACAAATGGTAAATTTAGTGATATGATAACGGCTATGATTGCAAGAGACCCTCAAGAAAGACTTAGAGAAAGTTTAAAATTTCTGGCAAATGCGATCGCTGACCCTACCTTGAATAGTGATATAATGTTGGTGCCAATGATTAAGAGACGAAATCTTATGATAAATGAAAACAAAACTCAAGTTGAAGAAATGAAAATCGAAATTCCTCAACAAGTCCATCAAATGAACATCGGATTTAATCAAATAGTCCTTTTAAATCCACATGTACAACCAGACGTTGAAATTGAAAAAATAAACCCAGATTTAAGAGACATCATTGAAGTTATGAAACCAAAAGGTGTCAAAGTGATTGATTTACACGCGAGGGATCTCAACGATATGGACATCACAGCTATTGGACAGAATTTCTCTTGGGTCAATCTGCGAAAGCTCTTGTTATACCAGAATCAATTTGGTGACAAGGGTGCTATAGCCTTAGGGAAAAATACCGTCCGGGCAGAACTCAGAATTCTTGATTTAGCAAGGAATAATATCGGTGATGAAGGCTGTGAAGTCTTGGCGAAAAATAAGACATGGACTCGCCTTGAAACCGTGTATTTAAACAAGAATGCTATTGGGGATAAAGGTGCAGTTGCTTTAGGTAGCAATACGACCTGGAAGAATCTCAAAGAGTTATCGGTCGGAGTGAACAAGATTGGAGACGAAGGAGGAGCAGCCATAGGATCGAATAAGACATGGAAGAATCTTGAATCTTTCAATTTCTATCAGAATGAATTAGGAGATGCAGGGGTGATAGCCTTGGGAGCCAACACTATTTGGAGCCGCCTAAAACATTTGTATCTATGGAATAATCCGCGTATAAGTGATATTGGGATCAGTGCGTTAAGAAGTAACAAGTTATTCGGTCCTGTCGTCAACTTTGAGAGACAATGATGGATGAAATAAATAGAGCGTGAACTCATTTATGTTTTTCTGGCTCAAAAAATACGTAGTTGTATTAACAAATATCATTCCTCTGATTTTAAGAAAACCAAAAAAAATTAAAATAATAAGAATAATCAGAAAGTTCGTGTGCCTTCTATTAATGTAAAAGGCACTAAAAAACGTTAATTTCCTTAGTTTCTTTAGTTGTGTGCGAATGAAATATAAATGAGACCTGATAATCAGCGATTTATAAGAGCTTCATAACTGATATTGGAAGGTCAAGGACAAAAAAGGGGGTGATAAAAGCTGCGTAATCCTTTTAAGCATTTGATTTTATTTCTTTGACACGTGACATTAAGGTTGTTTGGTAGAATACCACATGCGTTACATGGAGTCTTAGAACCTCTTCAAAAAGCTTATCTCTAGCCAATAGAAACTACTTATCTCTAGCTAATAGAAACTAAAATGTCTTCCAAATGGTTACAAATTGAAAACTGAAAAATATATAGTACCATTAAGAATCCAAATAAAAGTTGGAAAAATTTTCCAGATATGATTTTAGAGGTGCTTGTATGATAATGCATTCACACTCGAACTTTTTCTTGTAAATTGTCGATAGCTCTCCCGCAATTGTAAGAAAAACTTCTCAGAGATGCATCATTAAAAACAACTTTGGGAGGGATCTTTTTTCCATTTCTCGAAAAGGAAGTTCTGCTGGCTCAACACACCAAGCAACCAAACTGCAAAAATGCATGAAAACGATATTTGAACGATATGCATCTCTCAGCGACGAGCATACTGATATTTATTTTCGAGAAATTGATTTTATCTGAGAAGAATGCACAGGGCCAGACTTAGTTGTAATTTGTACCTTATTCCTCTCTCTCGCGCGGACGTGAGTTGCTTAAACACATCCGGAGCCTCTAATTCGGTGCACAAAACAGACTCAAGCTATCTAAATATTTTATTACGTATTATGAAAAAGTGGCTCAAGCATCCCCAACTCTGACTTCATAAGCCCAGTTTGAAAAATCTGTAAATAATTATTTCAACGATAGTAAAATGAGAAAAATCTTAGCAATCACCATCTTGGCCTTGGTCTTTATCGCATCTGCTCAAGCAGATGATTTTGACGATTTGATTAACTTCTTGAACGAAGATACCATGGATTTCAAACTTTCTTTAGGGGATATAATCTCGGATAAACCAATTTCAAATCAGCCGACCACAGAGCCTACAGATCCAACAGAGCCAGAAGTCTCAATCGGCGATACGACAAGGAGTTTGAACTCTCTAAAACAATATGTTCTATCCATCTATCCTGGATGCATTAAAAGAGCTGATAGACTGTTTAAAACTTATGCCACTCATGTTGTTATGGATATGAGTGCCTGTCTGTTAAACGGCGTTATCTCAGAGTACACTAACTCGCTGATCTCGGTTGGAACATACCGTGCGAAAGAAAGGCAAATTAAACAATTGCTTCAACCCTACTTCGATAGAAGCACTCGATAATTTACTAAATTTACCATTTCTTTTGACAGAGAAATTTGCTAATTGAAATAGTCTTGATCACATCATTATGGTTGATCTTATTGTAAAATTTTATCGCTGTTCTGTTAAAAGAAATTCAAAATGAAATATGAAGCTGCTATGTATTAACTTCGATTAATATTCTGAGTGAAACAAAGTAGACCGGAGAGAGCTTTATATTTATATTAGTGGAGTAATAGTTAGATCTCGTTCAAAGCCAGAAACGTATGGGATACTGAAGTAGTACATTGGTACTTTATCCAACAAGCGAGTGCTCCAAATATCAAGCTTATCACCAAAGGTTGTGATCATCTGTTGGCATCTATATAGCTTGACAAGTCAGCATCATTATCATATAAAATTCGAATTTTCTTAGTAGCAATAAGATAACTTCATTGATTTTTAAAATCTCAATAGAGAATAAATAGCTCTTATTCATGCAAACACACAAAAAGGATGCCATACTCATCAATAAGAGAAGACTTTTTGAGCAAAATAAAATCAGAGCAGCCAAAAGAAAGTTATTTCAAGCGGTAGGAGTCTACGATCGGCAAACAAAGAATTATCTTGGTTCTCAAGGTGAGTGATCACCAATATTACTGGCTCACACTCTAAATACCATAGATTTCTTAAAAGACATTGCAAAATTTGAGAATCCTCAGACTCGAGCCAGGTCTAATTCAGCAATTCTGCGCCAGAAAGGAGGGAAGAAAGAGAGCGATGGTGATCTCTTCAAAGCAATCCCAAAGGTCAACACAACTCTTTCAGCAGAAGAGCAACGGAAACAAAAAGTGTTTGACACAGTCATCGCTGGCATTTCTCTTTTCCAGTTTGCCTTAATGGCTGGTGAGGTAACAAACTTCTTTCTCAGCAAAATATTCAAGCATGTTATTGGCAAATAGAATGAAATTTTTTATCAACATAACAACGAATCCGATGGATGGAGTGGCTTTCTTCGCAGCATTATCATGGTGCTATCATTGGTGATCTGTAGCTTTCACACTTAATAATTTTGGAAATAATATCTATATAATTAGCTATACTAATGTACTTCCGATATCGCTCGCTCGTTGCTCGGGACCAATACCGTGGAGTCAGAGGCATTAGAGGTAAAGCATAGTGAAGATTTCTGCTTGCTTATGGCTGGTGATGATAAACAGATACGCTTTTCAGGAGCCGAATTATCTTTTATATGCTGACTGAGATGCTGTATACGTTCTTAATCTGCCCACCAGGACTCAATTCTACTTTCACTTACATTCAGTTAGGTAAATTGCTTGAGAGAGACATTTTCTAATTTGATATCTTAGAATTTGAAACTACCTACAGTCTGGATGGCTTCATCTTTGCAATCAATGTCGTGAAAATTTATCTCCTCTTTCGAATTTTTCAGCATTACACTGTGTTTACGAGTGAAAGAGCAGAAAAAATATGGTATTGCAATTTCTTAACTTGGCTAATAATATTTGTTGCCTGAAACCAGCGAGATGAATGATACTAAGGCAGATGCGAAATTTGCGTTTAAATCCCTATTGAAAGTTAGCCCGTTTCTCATGATTGGAACCTTGACAGGGATGGCTACGATTGCGTTTACATTTCCTGTAAGAGTTTTTGAAAGGTATGACATGTCGCTATTTCCGGAGGAATATTGAAGCCATCACTAATTTTAGAGTCATCCAGCCTGGATTCGATTATGTTTGGAACTCCATGTGGCTTGAAATAGTCACTTTTACAACAGTTGGATACGGTGACTTGTACCCGCAAACACATATAGGTCGTATGATCACCATTTTCGCTTGCTATTGCGGACAATTTTTGTTGTCAAGTTTGGTTGTGACCCTCACAACTAGCACCGAGCTCGGAAATAACGATTACTTGGTACAAATCCCTCTTACAATATTCCCTTGGCTAACTGATGTATAAAGGCTTATAAATCTTTAGAGATGGACGAAAGGATGGATAAATTTAAAAATATCACCGTAAGTTTTATTCAAACAGCTTGGAAATGCACGAGGTGGCGCAAAACCAGTGGAAATTTTTCAAAGAATAGCAGCTCCGCAATTGGCAACCTTTCCTCACGGCTCGGGAACTCTTCTCCGAGACACAATATCTTCGAGCTTGAAACTCGCTTTGAAATGCTAAAGAAGCAGTTTAGGAAGGCTAAAGGGTAATATAAACATTCAGTTAAGTTGTTTAAGTATTTGTTTGCAATTAGCAAAATGGGAGATTTGAACATGAAAATCTCAGAGCATCTGAATCAAATGAGTGAGCACTGCCTCACCGATCTCTCTACTCTCCGAAAAAGAGTTCAAAAATTCGACACTCAACGGTACAAACAGGTACTCATCTGAGTCAATCTTCTGGACGACATAATCCTTCAATCCACTAGTTGCATTTAATTAATGAGAGTTCCAAGAAAGCGTTCGACTCATCTCGGACGCTGAAGATTCTGAGTAATAAATCGATAGAAGTCTTGGAGGAGTTTATTACGAATAATCCTCAATTTTTGAAGAGCGAAGTACAAGAACAGATGACTCGAAATCATAGCACTCCTAAAGAAATGCTATCTACTATGAAACAAAATACTGAGCGTGCGTCGATTTTTAATGTGAAGAGCTATTTCCAGGAGACTTTCAAAGGCCAGGCACTGAAAGATCTGGGCTTTGGAAAGAGTGATTTCAGCAACCGCAAAAGTTTTGCGACTCGAGATGCTTTTCAAAATGGTCTTGGTAGAGACCGGTCGAAAACAACTTCTACTGGCAGTGTGGGATCGACAGGTAATACGAAAACTGATAAAAGAAGTCGGTCAATTTGGGTACAAAATCCAACTCATTTCCAACCAAGCTCAAGCAGTACGGACCTACAATTAGATTCTGACCCAGATGAGGATTCAGATCCTGGTTCTAATACATCGAATTAAACTGCTCTTTCTAAGGAAAGTAGTTCTGTATTGATTGCCATAGAGCATAATAATGTGTTGTTAGTGAAGTTATCAAAACTTCATGGAATTAACTTATACTCATTTTATTAAATGTTGATATTTGCTCAGTCTTTAAGCAAAACAACTTGTGTTATAAAAAAAAATCTCCCTAAATTCATACTGGAAGAGCAATTCTTCTTACTGTAAAATTACTTCTGATCTTCGGAAAAATGAATGTCGAATTCTATCGTGTTAGATGAGAAGAGCAACTCATAAAATTTCGTACTAATTGTAAGGTGATATATCAAACGACAAAAAAGACAACAAGCAACTCAGTCGATCATCTCATGAGAGATTCTCTATGATTTCATTCACTGTGACTATTACTTCTCAATAAATTTATTAATTTTTGACGAAGAGTTTGCTATTAAAGAAGTGTGGAATTTTGAAATGAAAATCTACATTTATTTTTGGCGGCTGACATCTAAAAGTAGCCACTAGCAAAAATGATGTGCATTAGCTCTATGAATATTAATTTCAGAGTCTCGAGCGTCTCGATAAAGTAAGTTTCAGAAAAATATTTGACTTCGATTCAGTCTCTAGCAACTTAGATAAGAAACTATTTGAGTCTAAGAACGGTATAAACATCCAGGAGCAGTCGATAATTCTGAAAGCAGACACTCCTCTACTACCCCAATAAGCACTTCCGAAGTCAAATCTTCCTTGGTAGCCAGTTGAAACAACAAAGCAACAACTGACACCAAGGAAAATGATTCCAAGCACTTCGAAAGACCTATTTATGTTGTATTTCAAAATTAATTTCAAGTGAGTTACAAAAAATGGGCTTCTCTACTCACAATTCGAAAAGAAAAACAAAATCTGTGCTGTTAGAACTTGGACTCGTTTCAAATAATCATGGATGAGGTTTCTCTCGTTTTGAGAATACTATCTTACTATTAACTCAAATTCAATTACTTTAATCAATAAAACGGTAAGTAAAGTGCTGTATTTTCTCCGAAAGAAATAAAAAAATTTATCTCAATGACTGATAACGAAATAGTCCCAGGAGAAGAATGGCACTTTGAAACTATTCTTCGTGTTCAAAAGTCGGCTGGGGTACTCATCGTGGGCTTTTTCTTGGTCATCATTTCGATCTTTTTGTACTCAATTGCCTTCGATTTGGTTCCGTTTTTTGCCTCGGAAGACAGCTTCCCTGTCTGGGTGATAGTAACTATCTCTTCTCAGGTCTTTCAAGTAATCCGTGTCTTTCGATTAGGTTCTCCTGATTCTTGAGGGAATCGTCACTTGTTTCATACTATTCAACTATTTCTATGCGACAGCCAGCAGCCCAGGATATACAACGGACTATCAAGTAAAACATATTTTCTGAACTACGGTGAGCTTCCCGGATTATTCATTGATAGGAAATACTTCAGAAACACTTCAACAATGCACCCACTTGCACAAGATGCAATCTACCCAAACCTGAAAATGTGCACCATTGCTCGGCATGCGGACGCTGCGTTGTCAGAATGGATCACCACTGCCGTAAGCAGAATTGAAATTTAACAAATGTCGACTAACCCCTTTCATTTTCAGCATGGATAAACAACTGCGTTGGATACAATAATATGAGATACTTCTTATTATTCTTGTTTTATGGGTTCCTTGGTTGTGTTATTTATCTTCCACTGACGATTCCTTATTACCAACACATCCAAAATGTAAGGATTATATTACCAAAAAATTTTTATGTTTCTCTGCTAGGCAGGTGAGAATGTCAATGCAAGCTCCACTACCATACTCGCGACTGCATTCGGAGTCTGTCTGGCAATTGCTCTGCTATTTTTCAACATTTGGTCTTGGTAATATCGAAGCTTTTGGCCTTATGACTAGATTTTTTCCTGGATCTAAATAGGAGTTTGGTGCTCTCAGACAATTCAGTCGTGGCAATGATGAAAAAAGATGGCAAAGTCACTTTGGTACATGGAATTCTTAACTTAATGAGCTTATTGTTAAATATTTTTAAAGGAGGGATATAGTAAAAAACTGAATTGTGCAATGATGAAGAAAAATGCCGAAATTATTTTTGGAACCAAGAACATTATTAAAATGCTTCTACCATCACACAGAAAACCATTCCCAGATCCTTTTATGCATTTATACCAATCATTGAAAGACAAATCTGAAGACGAAAGGTCTCTATTGATCGAAGAGTCAGCTGGCACAAACTTTGTAAACAACCCTTAAATTACCTGCTCAAATGTCTAGAACTAACGTTTTGGATCTCTTTTATGAAAATTTATTAAATTTTGATCAATATGTTTTTATAAATATGAAAATTGGAACAGCTTGAGCAACATTAATCATGAATCTGAAAAATGCATGCTTATTAGAGTAATATTATGGCAATTCTTTGATAGTGAAGCTTCGGTGAGTGAAGGTTCACAAGCGGAACCTGTGTAAAACAGCAGAAGAACTCTAATTTGTACGATGATAACATGATAGTAAATTTTGTAAAATCACACTAATCTATTCTTTCTTAGTATGAGCTCGATTTCACATTCCACTGAATATATTGGAGGAATCACATTGCTATCAAAAGGATGCATTCTGAGATGATCGACAATTTGTTTTTGCACCCTTCCCTCTCAGTATGATTTTGAGTGATACAATCAGTAGCAAGAGAAAGAAGGAAAAAACCCAGCATCACATCGTTTTTAATAACAAAGAACGAACGACAATGTTTAGTTCTGTCGAATTTTTTTTATTCCAACAAAATTTTTGATTAAAATCAGAAAAATATTCTGCTCAGATATTCATTTATCTGCTTTGAGTCTTTTCTTTCTTAGAGAAATAAGCTTCAATTCGATGCCATGATGGAAAATGACATATTTATCCAGAAGATTTAAAACGGCCAGCACGATTCACAATGAAAGATACTGAAGGCTGACATTTTTTTATTGCGGATCCATTACAGTTATTTAAATTCATAATCCAGTGATTTTAAAACAAGCCAATAATTGATAGCACAATCGAAAAATAATTGAATGATTTCACGACCTAAGCCTCTTGCTCAAAACCAAGCACATCAGAAGCCTTCAAATCAGCTGTCGGACGCAGAGATGCAATTCCTTTGCGACAATGAACGCAGAGAAGCTGAGGAAAAAGCTGAAAAGCAAAGAGCAGAGAAAGAGAAGAGAGAGCAGCTCGTCAGAAAACTCAAGGAACAGGAAGAACTACTACTAAAAACGCAATTAAAGCTATTGCAACTTGAAAATGACTCAAAGGCTTCCAAAAAACAAGACCTCAAAGAAAAAATGCTTCGTTGGGCCGAGTCAATAAAAAGCGAGAAAGATGCCATTCTGGAAGAGAGAAAAATTGAACTTCACAAAAGTGAACTCAAGAGGAAGTTTGTCGCTTGGGCAGCGTCTATCAACAAAGAAAAGCTCGAAAAGAACAAGATTGATGAGGAGGAAAAGGAGCAAGTTTCCATAATGAAAAAAGACAAAAGCCAGCTGAAGAAGAAACTTGTTCTTTGGGCAGAATCGATTAACCAAGAAAAACTGCAAAAAAATTCGCAGTTAAACAAAGAATTGAATAAAGTTGAGAAAGAAAAACCCAAATTAGCGAGACTTGCCGGTTTAGCTCAAAATTTCCTGAGATTAAGAAAGCAAAAATAAATGAGATCTTACTTCACTTGCCGGAATCATACTACAGCTTTGTACTCTGTCTAATTTGATATGATAGCACTATTATATAAGGTTCTGATAACTAAAGATAATTTCGAGATTATTTTTCTTATAAAACAGTAGAACCTCTTTGAATGTAGCTATTCGCAGGTTAGAAGCAACAGTTATTGAAAAGGCCAGTTAGATTTGTGAAAGGACAAACTCATTTGTGCAAGCGAAATGTTGCAAAGAATTAATAAATTGAATTTTTAAATATGGTGAAATCCGAAACTGTCCAGATTAATTAGATTTCTGAAATTTAGATTGAGTTCAATTTGAGCAGAGAGGGTTATTCAAAGTATTGTAAATCAGATATCTAATTGCAGCTTGCGATATCTTAACAAATTCTCGGCAGGAGGTTGAAGACAGAGAGAAATGATGGATATAATTGGAATTGAAAGATATATCGTCCAGATGATCACATCGGGTTATGTAAACTGAATATCCACCTAGAATGATAAAAGTCATTTAGAGGGAGCAGAGTCTTTTCCTCTTCCTTCAATGGAATAGAAAATTTGATCAAAATTGCTAATTCGTCATTAAAAAAACGCTTGTTTTGTTAATTGACCGATTGAATCTGGTAAACGAGTAAAAAGTCTCATGAAAATCAAGCATCTCCCTATATTCGGATGTCTGCACTGCTCTTCTTTATCAGCATTTCACATCGCAATTGGAAGTTACAGATTTACAAGATATTTTTTGTTGGTATTTAATTTGTTGTTTTGGATCAGAATAAATGCGTCAGATTGCAATCAATTTAAATCACTTCTCTGACTTCTAATAATCAACATTTAAGAATAAGTCTTAACATACACATTAAAAGCGTAAAACATATCCCCTTTCGATCCGATGCTACCACAAGCAAAACAGCTCGTCTCTGATCCCAAACTCTACTCCGCGGGTTTTGGACTCTTCGACAAATCTCAACAAGCTCCTCTTCCTCTCACTAAGGTCGACATCAAAGCTGATATCCATGAATCCATTGCAAAAGTCACCTTCTCTCAGACTTATCAAAATCCTTCTGATTTGCTCCTTGAAACAGAATATTTCTTCCCAATTCCTCCTAATGCCAGATTCGACACCTTCCAAGCACGCTATGAAGGCGTTACTATCAACGGTATCATCAAGGAAAAAGAAAGAGCACAAAAAGAATACCAAGAGAACCTTCAAAAAGGAAACACAGTCGCATACTCTGAAATCCTCAAAGAAGCTGTCGATGTGATGAAAGTACAAATTGGAAACATTAAGCCTTTTACTCAGATCCAGATCACATTCTCTTACATTCAGAAGCTTGCAGTCGTGCGAAGCCGATTCTACAAGTTTGTGTTCTATTCGACGCTCGGCCCTCGATATCATAGCAAATCTAATCAATCCACTGAGAAAGACACCTTGACGTTATCACAATATCCTGTGTTGAAACCGAAAGAAGGATATATCTGGAACATCGAAGTGGACGTCAGATGCAAATCTCCAATCACTTACTTGGACTGTCCATCCCACAAAATAGTCAAATCTCAAGAAAATTCTAATTTATTTGAGGGTAAAGTTTCTCTGGAACCGACTGATGATTCTCAGGCAATATTTAATAAGAACTTTGAAGTTCTGTTCAGTTATGAAAATATAAACGCTCCTATTTGTCGCTTGGCAAAGAATGAGAATGGATACTGTGCAATGATTGACTTTCTTCCAAGATACGATGAAGATTCTCTTGATGATGCCATTAAAGCGGCAACTCAGCAATCAACTACAACAGGCAACCCTGACGACGTGAACATGTTGACAGCTACTGGAGAGTATATCTTTCTAATTGACCGAAGCGGTTCTATGAGCGGACGAAGGATTCAGATGGCAAAAGAGGCTTTAGTGTTTGCTCTGAAGTCACTTCCACCTAATTCCTTCTTCAACGTCTACAGTTTCGGATCATCCTATTCTAGTCTCTCATCATCCTCTATGGTCAGTGACGAAAAGAACGTAAACAATGCGATTCAACAAGTTCAATCATTTGATGCAGATATGGGAGGAACTGAAATATATTCCGCCATTCAGAATATTTTCTTTCAGGCTCGCAAGAAAAATCACCCACGGACCCTATTTCTACTTACAGACGGTGAAGTTGATGACCCTGAGGAGGTTATCTCACTCATCGAATCCAACAATCATCGAGCAAGAGTGTTCTCGCTTGGTATTGGAGATGGCTGCTCGACTTACCTTGTGGGAGGTTGCGCTTCGGCCGGTCGAGGCAAAAGCGAATTCGTCTATAATCTCGATGGCATAGCTGAGAAAGTCATTTCTCTAATGGAATCTGCGTTTACGCCAGTCTGCGATGACTTCACTCTGGAGTTCGCTGATAAAGAAGCTGTGGAAATGGTCGCTCCGGATCCACAATCCATAACTTATCTGCTTCGAGACGAAAAAGCTACGTTTTATGTCTTCTTGAAGAATGAAGCTGTGAAATCTGCTAATGAAAAAGGAGAGTTTCTCATTACATTAAAGAACTTTGATACCGCAACCGGAGGATACAGGACATCTCCAATCACACTTAATCTTAAAGAATATGAAACTTCATTGGATCTGTTCAAATTGGGTATTGGAGAAGCTGCTGATATACTTGAAAAGAAGAGCAGAGCTCTTTCAACTTTAGTCCTAGACAATCCTGATGTGCTTTGGGCAATGAAAGAAGACATTAATGATGCGCTGGTGAAAATGTCAGTAGAAAATCAGGTACTGACTAGGCGTACAGCGTTCGTTGCTGTGGTGAAAGAAAACAGCCCCGACGAAATTGGAAGCTTGGAGAAAGAGAAGACGCTGATGCCTCAAGTCTTATCAAGTGACTATGTTGAAAAACCTCAACGGAAGTTTGCACCTATTCATGATAATTCATCTCCTAGAAACATGATGAGATGCGGCTCATACCACCTGGATGAATGTGAGGAATATAGTGATGATGATGAGGATGTAAGCGAATGTCTCGCCATATCTCATAAGTCTCAAATGTCCCAAGAAGAAGAGGAAGAAATAAAGATGAATTCAGATGAATCTGTTCCTCGTAAAGCTTCCATTACAAACATGAAGAAAGAATTAGAACGTGCTGTATTTGAGCCACTCTCATCAAAAGCTGAAGAGCTCGAGGAGACAGCTATGAATTTCTCCGAGAAAAGTGTCACAGAGTCATTACTAGTGAGGAAAGACTCTGAGCAAAAGCAAGACATTGGCACCTCCGAAAAGAAATTCTCATACGTCATCCAAAGTCAAAAACCACTTGGAAATTGGGAAGTTACAAGCTTGGCTCTTCAAATTCTTGGTATTACGCGGGAGGATCTCCTCGCTAAAGCGCCTGAAGCTGTTAAGAATGCCAAAGGAAGCGACCTTGAACAAGTTGCGATCACATTGCTGCTGTTAGTGTGGATGGAGAGATACTTCGAAAGTAAGAAAGGTGCATGGAGTTTGATTCATAAGAAAGGAGTACAATGGCTGAAATCCGTAGGCGTGAAGTACGCTGACGTCATTGGAGAGATAAATTTCATTTAAGAAGAAAGTGTTAATAATAATCTGAATGTGGCATGAGTCTACCTATTTTGTTCGCAATAATTAAGCTTAGGTCTCTATTCACTATAGCCTATTCATACATTATACAATAACGATTTATATGGAGTACAACAAAATAATTATGTGAAAAACCATTCCAATTAAGCTTCAGAATCTTAATGAGCGAGTAGCTACTGGTTTGTATTTTGCATTCTTTAGATTAATTGAACCAATTTGAGATAGATAGCCAAAGAAAGCTATAGTAAATCAGTATATTGAATTATTAGCAGTTTCATCAAAATAAGATCAATCAAATCTCAGGCTATTCATGAGAAATATCCCACAGCTGCTGGTTTCTATATCTATTTGATATTTAGAGCTAAAATACATTCGCATTTAATTTGGAAAAGAGCCATAGTTAGCATTGGTCCTCGTCACACTTGAGCCTTTGATTAGATGATCGATCGAAGGAATCGGAACAATTTGTACTAATTTAAATTTTTAATAGCTTGGATCTGGGAATTACAAATGTGTAAGACCTAACCTACATCTGTGTTCGAACTCCACGCTTTGCGAAACTTCAGACTTTATTTTTGTTTTTTAGCAGCAGGCCCTTCGTGGATATCCTAATTCAGTGAATGATCCAAAAGTTAATATATCTTCTAATTTAGATTGCAAACATTTCGTGGGAAATAAAATCAAAATTTTCAATTCTGTTCATATCTCTATATGAATCGAATTGCTTGAAATTGCTACAAAAGTTTGCTTTCGAGAGTTTCTTATTTTCTCCATTTTTAATAAATTAAGACCATTCAAATGACAAAAAATTAAGAATCACTGGTCTCTAACGAAGAATCTCGAAGAGGTTCGCTGGATAATTCCTTTCTCGCAGCTCTTTAACTCTATGTACAGGGTTCAAGATACTAAGGGAGATCTTGCGGAATCAGATTGGCGACAGAAGAAGCTTCTGCCAATGATAAACACATAAGCAGTTTACTTAATGCCGAATACTCATGGTGGATTTTTTTTTCCTTGATCCTTCGCAAAATGAGAAAGGTAGTAAGAATAGATCATTCAGAAGGATTGGAGTACATTTTAGGAAGTGTTTGCTACGAGGCGCTCATGATTAATGGAAAATTACGTCATTTTCGAATCAATCCCAAAACTTCTGCTTCGCGATTGTTTCTGTAAATTTTCGAATTTGATAAATTGCTTCTAAAGATAACTAGTGAAAACCTTAATAAATGCTTCGATTAAACATGGGTCCTTGCAAATTGCGTCATATCCAATATTTTAGTTGATTTGAGAAATCTGATCGACAATTTTATAATAAAGCTGAGGCTTACTCAATATAAACTAATCTTGTCCGCAATGGAGTTGATTCAAAAACAACTTGAAATTTTTACTCTGGTTTTTGCCTTCTCAGCTATCATCCATTCAACCAGTTCCATTCCAAGGTTTTTCTCATTAATAATTCTTTTAAATTAAGGTGCTTTGTGTTTTTTACCGTGTACTTCATGCGATGCAATTGATCCGGACGCTTGTGCAAGCTGCGTGGCTGGCTTATACTTATCAAGTGGAGAATGTATTGGTAATTAATTAATTCTTTTAGTACCTTGGATCTGATGGAACTCGAATTAGCAAGTTGCGACAGCACATGTGTTACATGTAGTGGACCGAACCCTGATCAATGTACAAGCTGTCTTCTTCTTCCCGGAAGAGCCTACTATCAAGGGAAATGTATAAGTAATCTAATTCACACAAGCGATTCCTTTCTAAGCGATAGCTTTCAGCTTGTCATACATCGTGCGCGAGCTGTAATGGTCCCGAACATAATCATTGCGTTACATGCCCTTTGGGCCGAACTCTCATTAACAGGGAATGCATTGGTACTCGAATTGAATTATTTTAAACTAAAATCTTTTGAGCTTGCGACAATTCGTGTTTCGCTTCATCTTGCGACGCAAATGGATGTGTGGCGTGTTCTCCTGGGTTTTATGTTGATTCGACTGGCAAGTGCAATAGTAAATATTTTAATGAGTAAAAAATAGGTATTCACGTATCTTTTGCTATAAGACTGCCCAACCTCCCTCGAGGGCTTCTTAACCTGTACTACCTGCGGTCCGAATAAATATTATTCTCCAGTTGACGAGGGTTGCCACGGTAGTTTCGCTTTTTTCTTGTTTTATAATCGAATTGAATTATTGACTAAACACAGATTGCCACTCTTCATGTCAAACATGCAAGGGTCCTAACCCAGAGGATTGCCTTACCTGCCCTTGGACATACACACTGATGTCGTCTGGTAAATGTGAGCGTAAATTTTTTGTGGCAATAATAGACAGATTCATAATTATGTTTAATCTTAGGATGCCACACAAGCTGTGCTACTTGTTTCGGTGTTAACAATGATAATTGCTTGAGTTGCGATACAAGTTATTACCTAGGAGATGATAACATGTGCCATCGTAAGTTTTGTACTCAATATCAATTTCTTGACAATGATAGAATGTCCGCCTTCTTGTGTCCAAGGAGTGCCGTGTGGAGGCCCAAATAAAGAGCAATGCAGCTTTCGTATAGAAATAGTTTTTCAATGTCTAAAAAAATGAAATCCTTAGAATGCCACCCATCGTGTTTCACTTGTAGCGGGTTATTGGCATCCGATTGCTTGAGTTGCCCTCCAACTGCAATTCTCAATTCAAGAACATGCATCAGTACTCCATATTATTATTTTAATGTAATAATATGCATCTCAAGATTGCCTATCGCCTTGCAAAACATGTGCCACAAGCACAACTAATTGTGAAAGCTGCATCAGTACATACTATCTGAACGGAAATACGTGTTATCCCTGCCCATCAGATGCAGTAGATTTTACCATCATCGGTAAGTCTGAATCCAAAGTCGCCCTATTCCTGATCTATCTCTATTAGCAGAATCTTCCATCTATCAATGCGAAGAATTTAGTGCCAGCATTGCCAATATCGTTCCTAGCGACACAACTTCAACTACAGTATGGTCGGTTTCATCTTTGCCATCCAACCCCACAATTGACGGAAATATTGCAGGCTATCTGAACCTCAACCAAACAGTTCCTCCTATGACTTTTCTATACAACACAGAATATACCATTACCGCAACTGTAAGCAATGATTGTGGTACTAGTGCCAAGAGTATATCTTTGACGATAGTCTCATATCCTGTAACAACACTCAGCAACCCCAGCGCAACGATTTTTAACTGGTGGTCAGGTCATGGAGAATTATTGGGATGCTCTTCATGCATTGTAGGAACCACTTCAACCTGCGAGTCATGCATGGGATCATTGCAACTTTCCGACGGAATTTGTTCATGCGCCAGTAGTAGTAGTTATGTAGACCTCAGTCAAATACCTGATCTCCAATGCATCGATAAAACGAGTATTCAAGCCAGTTGGTCATTAGCCAGCCAAAACTCACCAAATTATGAGATGCAAATCGCTTTTAATGGCGGATTTTCTCAATTATCGCAGAATCTAGACATTGCAGCGTCTATGGTCAGTGTCTCTGTTGATAATGCAGCAGCTACCATCCAGCAGATTCAGAGTTCTAGAAAAAATCAGAATATCTCTCTAACTTTTGAAATCCAACAGGATCTTACAGCTGGGGCAACATTGGTGCTTACTCAGCTTTCCCAATACAATTCTCTTCTTTATAGTCCTTTCATCATAGCAAACCCTAGCCTCACTTATAACATTCCTGATGATAATCCCACAAAATCAGATGATAATCCCACAAAATCAGATGACCTCCCCGCGAAAACAGAAGAAATCATAACGAAGACCGGAAGCACTGCAAATGTTGCAATGCAGGTGCAAATGGTCGCTGCCAGTCTTATCCCCTTTGTGACGGGAGGGCTATCAACATCTGCAGTCCTTCTGTTGGCGTTTCTTTCAGAGGTTGATATATACAAATACACCAATGTTCCGTTCCCAAACAATTTTGTCGTATTTTGTGAGCAGCTTTCAACAGACTTCATTCCAAATCCAATCGCACCTTTCGATGATGTGAATGAAGGTCAAAACCCTAATTCTACATATGGACAATTTCAATTCTGGGGTGTGAGTATGATCTTGTTGGATAACTCTGCGGTTCCAATAATAAGAGTGCTATTTGCACTTTCTGTGATTCTTTTAACCGTAGTGCTTACTTTCACGCTTCAAAAATGGCAAAAAATTGCAAATTTCTTTCGAAGAGTGCGTGACGTTTTTATGTGGAATACCTTTCTTTCGTTCTATCTCGGAGATTATACAGAGCTGCAGCTAAATAGTATGATTCAATTACGAGAGAATATAATTTCAAGTAGATATGCGTATCTCTCCTTGGGATTTTCGATCCTGATAGTTGTCAGTTATGCTTTACTCCTCTTCTATCTGGCTTATGTGTTGAACCGCAGAAAGAAGCTATCTCGGCGCTCTCCTACGATAAAAGAAAGACCAAGTAGTGGTCTATCCCAATCTTCATCGAGAAACTCTTTCCGGATTCAGGAGCTTCCGAGCAAAAAGAGCTTGTTTAAGATCCAAATTGAGGAAATGAAGTGGGTACCTGTTCCAAAATGTCTTTGCATCATTTCTGAGGATTTCAAGGAAGATAACAGATTTACGAGAAATTTTTTCCTAATAATGACATTACAGAGTTTATTGCTGATTTTCAATGCGTTTTTCCTACAAAATTTTGGATTGATACAGGCAATAATTTACACTGTGTTGACATTACTCTATTTTATCTCTATCTTATGGAAGAAGCCCTTTAGCTCGAAGGTTCAGACTGGGATGCTTTTATTCAACCAAGCTGCGAAAATTGCGATGGGAGCCATTGCAATAGCCCTTGGCGTCAACGAAAGAACGCAAACATTATCTCAAGAAGCAGTCTCTTCCATGGGACTAGCTTTAATCGTTTTGATTTCCAGTGTCATTGGGATAAACGCCCTCATTTCAGTCATGATAACGCTCGTCAGCACCTTCATTGAAATAAAAAAATGGTGCGCCAAAGGAAAAAATAAGAACAAGGAGCTACCCACTAAAAGAATCAAATTGGATCCTGGAGCCACAAGACAATTATTAGATGTTTCTTCGTTTATGGAGAATTCATATGCTCAGCAAGAACTTCATAATCCTAATAAAATAAAAGAGACAGAGCGAGAGCTCGATCCACAGCCGATACAAAGTCCTCAAAATGAAGTGAAAACACTGTCTCCTGTCGATGCTTCATTTGACTTTGATTCGAGATCATCTTCTCACATGAGAGCTACGGTTGATTTGCAATTTGTTCTTAATGCAGCGGCTTTACGTGAGAGATCACTATTAAGAAGGAAATATCAGGCAAAGAAGCAGGTAAGAGCCTCTGTTGTGTTGGAAAATTTCCAAATTAACTGAAGAATTCACCTATTCGGTTGTGTTTTTCTGCACCGAAATAACGGTGAATCTATCTATATATGAAATTATATTCAATTACATTGAATTTATATTTTCAAGCAACTGTAAAAACATAAGCACTTTTTCATACTTTTAATGTTATGTTGGTAAAAAAGCAAAGCATTAACTTACTTAACTACCTTACTTTATAATTAATATGGAATGAGATAAAGAAAAGCCTTATGTTTACAATTTAAAGGGTAAATCATGAGGCAAAGGCTGGCAAAAAAGTGTTTTTTTATAATACATCATAATCATTCGATCCATCTTTTGATATCTTTCAGGTACTGAAGCTAAATATTCTCCTTCTATGATTGCTTCATCTGCCTCATCCTGACCAGAGCCATCGTTCTCTGACGCCCCATATTCTTCCTTAATGTTGGAAATCCAAACACACCTCGCTTGCTTTTTATTGCTAAAATCTTCATCAATGTATAACAAAGCGTTTATTTCTTCACTATAATATTCCTGTCCAGGCAATTTATTTTTCATTGTACAGATCACCCTTGGCTGAGTTCCAGAGCAATCAACGAAATAGATATCATCTTTATTTTGAGGTGTTCTTGAAGAGTATATAATGATCGACTCTAAAGGTGCCCAACTGATGATGTTTAAATTATTTTTCATGAGAGGATTCAGTAGAATTCTGCTGCCATAAACTCCAGTATCGTCAAATTCAAGAAGCACTATCCGGGTTGACGATCCCGCAAAGGCTTTATTTAGTTTGGAATTGTAATACAAGTTGATAAAGCTCTCTCTTTTGATTTGTTTCTCACAGCGGTAAATAATATCGGTCGATTCTTGGCGGTCAGAGAGTACAATTATGCTTCCCAAACAAAGGAGCAATTTAGAGAGACGAGCAACATAAACTGGTTCCAGAACATTCTTCAATTCTGCATAATATTGCATCATATTTACGGAGCGACATATGGTTTCTATATTGAATGCGGCAATTTTCTTCAATGTACAGGTCTTTCTTACCTCCATGATCGGACTGGACTCATGGTAAAACAAAAGGTCTGATCCTTTGTTTCCTGAGAGCCTGAGGACCGCTTTGAAATTTATATTCACATCTGGAACGGAGACAGTAACAGCTTTGATCCAAGAAAAGCTCTTCCAAGAGAAGTGGGCAATTCTGACAGCAGTGGAACTTACCCTTTTGCAGCAGATTGTTATTTGATAATGATGATTTTGTGCGACGGAGATTGGAACACCTTCAGTGCCTCTCGCGAATTCTGGCATCCTTTTATATTTTGTGTAGCTTGGGTTGAGGAAGTAAAAAGGCAAGTAGTCATGCCAATCGTCCATCTTTCCGACTTGTATGTTCAAGCCACTGTCTATGTATCCCAATTGCATATTGAAGTTTATGTCCTTCATTTAAATTTTATAGCAAATGAAATACACTGCGAAAATACTAAATCTAAAAGTCTCTGCACCAGAAAACTAAGACAGGAAGTAAATAGCATAGCGCAAACAAAAAATAGGATGTAGAAAAGCTTTGCTACAACCGTACCTTTCATGTTTGTTGCGACTAGTTTTCAAATGGGTTCATAATATCCGAGTTGTTTTATCTAATTTCAGAGCTTTCCTACACGCAACCTTTGCTACAATTATCTTATCTTTGTATTTATCCATTAGATTATTATGTACCTTCTGTTCCTGTTTCTGGCTGGGAGTTATAGAGCACTAGTATCACATAGAATCGAATATTAAGAAACAATATGAATTTTTAGTAAATCTATTTTCAAGCAAATGAATTTTTTGAGTCTTCTTTTTTCACACTTCAAACTTCGATTTGTATGCTAAGACCGTTAAGAAAAGTGTGTTTTTGTGAAAATTTAATTTAAATCGGGCTTATGTCTGAAAAGCTGCCGAAATTGTTGCCAAAATAATCCCTTCCAATTCTGCACCCATCGAGCCCCGAGTTATTTTTAGACGTATCGCCTCAGAAAATAGAAATATAACTGTTGATATCGAGATGCTTCTAGCAATAATCTTTTTCTGATCCTCATCCTCTTCGACATAGATTAACAACGCCTTTTTCCGACTATAGGTCGTGTGTCCAAGTAGTTTATTTCGAAGGATACCATTACTGTTAGTTTCTTCTGAGAATAATCGACAAAATAGATATCCTCTGTTCCAGAGTGTGGTCCACAGCATAAATAACCAGATATTCATATGGACTGCAGTGAATGAACCATCTGTGTACCATTTCCAAACGAATTTGATATGACTTTACTAATCTGAAACTCTCCGGTCGCATCTTGATATTGTGCCAGTATAATTTTAGCTTCTGACGCTACAATCATTGTTTTCAATGCCAAATTATATTGTTCTTGAATAGAATATTGTCCTTTTTTCTCCTTGTAAATTTTGTATATCCTCCTAACTTTTCCACCCATCTCAACAAGCACAATAGTATTACCTAAGCCTAGGATGATTTTTGATAGCTAAGGTATGTAGACAAAATCTCTCGTTTCTTTTGCTCTTGTAGAGATTTCACCTTGGATTATAGAACCGAAAATGGAACGCAAATCGGAAAGGCTTCTTCCTTTCAATGAATAAAACTCCTGATTTCGATAGTGAAGCCGGATCCATCGCAGAAAAGGAGAAATGAGTCTTTGTTCCTGGAGAGTTTGACTTTAGCCTCATGATGAGTGGTTGCTTCGGAAGGAATCAACGCTGTTTTTTATCCAATGAAAATTTTTCAGTGAGAAGTAGTTAATTTTGAAATGCCTATCAGGAAGAGTTTCACAGCAAACCACGATTTGGTTGAGATCGCTATACACAACGGCAGAGAGCATACAATTTCTTTTGCTTCCAATGGCAGGAAATTTATTCATCTTGTTAGCCTTGTGTTGAGGAAGTAGCTAGGAAATAATCTCTCTCTGTTGCTAGTCTGCGGGGTAGTACCCAAAGGTTCATCCCAATGTCCATAAAGAGCTTTGCATTTTTTCGTATTACTCTTTAAATAATCTTATAATAAATCTACATGCATTGTCTATACTAATCAAGGATACTTTTTTATTCGCTAAATTTAACTCGTTATCATTTGTATTTTTCCAGAACGATAAGAGTAGTTTTACAAAAAGGAATTCGTGTAGGATTGGAGATAGTTAGGTTTCGGTATCACCTTAAATTAATCATGCCTTCTGTAATGAATTCATGGAATAATTTGACTCACTTTCATTCCTTCCTTCTAGTATTGTCTGTGTCATGCTCCTCAAGGATATTTCTATCTATCTCTTTGGCTACGATAATTTTCGTTTAGACTCGGCTATACCTACCTGTGTTTCTAAGCATTTTTTTCCTAATTATTAATATGCAATCATTGTGACGCGAATGAGACAAAGGAAAAATTAATTGAAATAATTGCGAGCTTATCCTCATCAATTAATTATTGAAGTATGCCTTATAATTAAACATAATACAAGAAAAATTTGTTAAATTTATGTTGCTAGCAAAATATCATATGTGTTTAGGAAAGATATTCAGAAAGCCTACTCTTCAGAGCTTCTAAGCTTCACCTTGAATTTTCTTTTTCACTTGCGTTTTGTATTCATCTCTGGGTAGGGAAATCCATTTGAGGTTTTGTGGTCAGTTGTGTACTCTTTTTCTCAACTTTCATGGAGTTATCAAGCGAAACCAACAACGCCTAATTAAGATTACAAGATAAACTAATGAAACATGCATAACACGTTGTTACCTTTTTGACATTATAGACAAATTTTCAAAAGAAACCCTTCCAGATTCGCGCATTAATCATACAGAGGGTTAAGGACTCTATGTATTCTACAAATACTTAAACTTGCCTTCAATAAAACTGTTGCTTTTTTTTCATTAGACTTCGTGTTAGCCATTTGCACCAATGAATATTCCAACCTTTGGGAGGGTTGTGGTTCACTTACAAAAATTTTCATAGAATTTCCAGAGTGGAAAGGAAGAGCGAACTCTAAAATCGGAATTTCCTGAAAGAGACGCAATAGCCATTGAGAAGAGTCGTGAACTCAATTTCTTCCTTTGATGAATGCTGTTAAACTCACAAGGACTTTGTGGTATTTACCATTAGGATTTCCAGTTCAATTCTATTAGGTCAAAGTTTGAATTCGCGAGCCCCAAAAAAACAAAAAAAAGGATTCGTCAAATCTCAAAAAAGAGGAAGGAACCCAATATCCTGAACATTTTATTTATAGAGAGATACATCTTTTTCTTGCTGATAGGTAATGATTTCCTGACGACTGATATGAGTATAATTCCTGTTGACTCTTAAACGATAGGAACTACAGTCTCCTTAGCTAGGGGTTTTTTTTTAAGCACTTTTGTGATTCCTAAATTCTGGATTAAATTTCGTTGGAGTGATTCAATTCAAAAGTGCATCAAAGTATCTTAAAGGTCAGGAATTTCTAAATTTGAATTTAGCAGAGCCTATTTTTACCATTAGTTCATCGGTAACGATATGAATATACTCCTGAACTCACAATAAACCAATGCTACCAAGTGAGGAACAAGAGAAGTGAAGATTTGCAGACTCTTCCAGAGTCCAAAAAGAGAGTAAGAGGTATTTAAGCGAATTTATATATCCATTACCTTATCTTATCAGAATAAAAGGATTTATTGCGTATTTAATTTAATTAAATATTCCCGAGTTTCTCAATTAAGGTATTAGGATCATGAGGTATTTATACTATGCGTCTTTACGGATATATAATTTAACTTAATTCCTCGAAAAAATGAAAAGCGTTCTTCAAGCCCAAAAACGAGTATTATTAAAAACCCTCTTTTCGAAAACTCCGAGCCACTTTTTCTCCAGCTTGGAAGGAGTTCAATCTGAAGGTAGACCAACATGTTTTTTTCCCCTCTCATTAAAATGTGTTTTAGCAACATCTGCAAGTAACAAACCAAGCACTCTCTTTGCAGAATTAAAGGAAAACACAGAAATCCCTATTGTGCCATGGTTTCCAAAGAGGTTAACTGAGCTAGATCTGAGTACAATCATCAAATTTAGTGAAGATGTTTAACAAAAATATTTTCGCGGTAGTGGGAGGTCATTTGATTGAAAGTAATGAAACAGCTGGAAAAGATCATCCTAGTTTCACGGATCCTGAGTACAGGAAGAGAAGACTTGAGATTGGTGAGAACTCAAAAAATACCAAAATAACTGAGGTAATAATCAGCAAGTTTCAACTTAGCTAATTTATTAAATAATAGCCTGTCCCAATTCTCAACTATACTCCGACTGAAATCAACACTTGGAGGACTATTTTCAGGAAAATTGTGCCTATGCATGAGAAATATATGTGCAAACAGTATTTGGAATGCTTTGAGAAAATTCAAAAGAATTGTGGAATGAATGAAAATAGCATTCCTCAGTTAAGAACTCTCAATGAATACTTGCAATCTGAAACCAAGTTCAGAGTGAAACCTGTTCATGGCATACTCAGCCAAAGAGTATGTGCAATTTTCTCATTAATTTC